>Ga0210409_10000449_pt1 | contig 69040 bp, 59 predicted proteins | sample IncBWH17MmetaG_FD_161649 | JGI IMG/M metagenome (GOLD analysis project Ga0210409, IMG submission 161649) | Forest soil microbial communities from Barre Woods Harvard Forest LTER site, Petersham, Massachusetts, United States - Inc-BW-H-17-M | ecosystem: Environmental > Terrestrial > Soil >... | reverse complement strand
CCGGAAGAAAGGTCCGAGCAGCGCCCACTGGGCGTCGGTGAGATCCATGCCTCTGATGTACGCCGATTCCCATAACTCGCAACTAGTCAATCCCCTGAAAGTGTTTATGAGATAACTTCATTTCAGAGAAGAATCAGAGGCGAGAAGCGGGGCATTCGCACAGCGCGGAGTACGGGGCAGCGGTGACGACAATCCAAGCTTGCGAGCGGAAGAACACAGGCAGGAGTGCCTGTGCCACCGGAGGCACACAGCGTGCCTCCGGCGATGGGCGTGGCTACACCTGCGCTTGATGACTCGCTAGGCTTTGGCCGTGCGATTCATGGGCCGGGCCATTTTCTGGGCCATGAAGAGAAGCAGCTTGCGGTCGCTCTCGCTGGCGCGCTTCAGGAGCCGGCGGAAGTTATGCAGGATGCGAGCATCTTTGCCGGAACTGCCCCAGGCGGCGTCGTCGGCATGCTTGCGCTTGGGGAGATTCGACAACTTGGGAGGTTCTTCGCCATCGTAGAAGAGCTGATACAGAGGAATCTCCATGGCGCGCGCCAACTTCTCCAGCGTCTCGATGGCCGGAACGGTATGGCCGTTTTCGACGCGGGAAATATAGCAGCGCAGCAACCCAGTGCGCTTCTCGATGTCTCCCTGCGAGAGCTTCTTCTCTTCGCGCAAAGACCGCAACCTTTCACCGATGATCATGTGTGACTCCTTTGAGGTGCACTACCTACATTCGATGCCATGAAACTGAAACCATAAATTTACAAGGATACGGCCCCGGACGCCAGCATGATTAGACGCGCCCCTCAGTTTGATCGAGTCCGTGCTTCGCCAACCGGCTCCGAAAAGCGTCAAGAGTACCTTGAAGCGCGCGTACTTCGCCATCTTTTACTTCTTTGAGGAGATGGTACATGCCCAGGACATCTTCGGTTTCTCTTTTCTGTTCAGCACTGGCTGCGGCAATGGCCATGGTGGTTGCGCCAGTGACAGCCAGATAGCCAGCGATGAAGAACGACGCGGTGGTTGTGTTCCCATAGGGCCCGAATCCGTTGACAGAACCCCACAAGGCAAATCCGCTTACGATGAGTGTGGCTCCCGCGGCTTCGAGAGGACAAAAGCGCAAGGCGGACCAAACCAGGAAAGGGGCACAGAGATAAATCAGGCCGCTTCTTGGAATCCAGGTCAGAGTGTGAGGGCCAAAAATCAAAAGGCAAACCACGCTTAGGCCAGTCAGCAAGACCGTCAATTCCATCTGCTCCGCCAGACTCAAGGAGTGATGCCTGCGTCCAAACAAAAGCACCAGGAACGGAGTAGCAATAATCGTCCCCAGTACATCTCCAACCCACCAGACCGACCACGCCAGCAAGAAATCATGCCAACCCGAGAAACCATTTAGGTACAAGAAATGAACTCCGATGGTGGCGCAAAGGGCTGCCGGCAGGGTGGCCCCAAAAAAGGCAAAGCGCAAAAAATCGCCGGGCTTAAAGAAGGCATTGGTGCCGTGCGCAATTTTGTTGACGAGATAGGCGGCTAATAGAGGCTCCAAAGTGTTGACAGCAGCAATGACCACTAATCTTGGAATGGACCCTCCGAGGGTAAGGCCCAGTAGAAATTCTCCGAGATATATTCCCGGCCACACGCGATTGCCGCGCAAGAGAACCGCTGCCAAACAGATTCCTGAGGGAAGCCAAAGCGCAGCCGAACCAGGGCTGGGAATGGCCAACAGCAGTCCGAGCTTGCCGAAAATGACGTAGCTGCTCGCTACGGCGGCGATGATTGCGAGATTCCCGGGAGCGAGGATGGCGCGCAGATGGTCAGCTAGTGTTTGGCGGAGACCAAGAAAGAAATCACTCGAATGGAAAAGTTTGCGGAAAGGGATCATCTTGTTCTCCGTGTTCGACGTCAGGCCAGGTGACTGGGGCTTGAAGAAGGGCGCTGTTCATGGTCTCGGGAGTTGGATATGGGCCTGACGCGGCGGCATCGACAGTCATTTAACACCCGAAATTAAATGCGTCAAGTCCTTACTGGTGGAGTCAGCGGAAGTTGCTGATGAGGGCGACATCGCTGGACTGTTCCCCTTTGGCCAGGAGCAACTGCTTGCCGTCGCGGGACCAGGAGAAATCGAAGATGCGGCCTGAGGGTGCCGGTGGCCACCCTGGCGCTGGCCACTTTGGCCAGGTCGAAGCGGAGAATTTTGGCGTGGCCGCGCTTGATGATGAAAATGTTGGCGGGCTTGATGTCGCGGTGAACGATGCCTTCGCTGTGCGCGGCATCCAGCGCGTCGGCCACTTGAATGGCGAGATCCAGCATGGTGTCGAGATCTACCGACTGGCCGACAATCAAATGCTTCAGCGTCTGGCGCGGGGAAAGTTCGCTTGACTCGATAACCCTCTGAGGAATATAGCTGTAGGCGATTTCGGGGGTGACGGGTGGCGCGGGGTGCGTCGTCCGCGGGGTGTATCGGCCACATCGGAAAATTCAATGGGCGAACTCTGCCTGCAAGGGTCTATAGGCAATCACAGGAGAAAATCATGGTGAATTCCGGGCAGTGGTGTCTGCGGCTAGTGGTGATTTGTGTGGTGATGGTGGTGCTGGGGATCGGCGCGGGGCCGGCTTCGGCGCAGACGTTCCGCGGGTCCATCCTGGGCACAGTGACGGACACCAGCGGCGCGTCCATCAACAATGCCACGGTGACCGGCCATAGTGTCGACACCGGCGTGGACCGCACGACCAACACCACGAGCGACGGTGGCTACCTGCTGCCCGAGCTGCCCATCGGCGTGTACGACGTGATCGTGGAGATGCAGGGGTTTCAGAAGTCGGTCACCAAGGGAGTGCGCGTAGACGTGGGGACGGAGCGCCGCGTTGATGTCGCTCTCAAGCCGGGCGCGGTGACCTCCCAAATTGTTGTTCAAGGAGAGTCGCTCCCCCAAGTTGAAACTACGAGTGACACTCTGGGAGGCGTCCTGACGCAGGACAACGTGAAGGACCTGCCGATTAACGGGCGCGATTACACCAAGCTCATTTTCCTGAATCCTGGCGTGGCGGGATCGCCCGACCAGATAACCGATTCTCCGGGATCCTTCGGCGAATTTTCGATGAACGGGGCGCGAGGGCGGTCGAACAATTATCTGCTGGACGGCACGGACATGAACGACGGCTACCGGAACGACCCGGCCATCAACCAGGGCGGGGTGTTCGCGACGCCGTCGGCGATTCTGCCGATTGACGCCGTTGCCGAAATGCACGTGGAGTCGAATTTTCAACCGGAGTACGGCCGCAACGGCGGCGCAGTAGTGAACATCGTGACCAAGAGCGGGGGGAATCAAATCCACGGTACGGCGTTCGACTATCTCCGCAACAATGTCCTGGATGCACGGAACGCTTTCAACTTCAAGGGCCAGCCGCAAGCGCCTTTTCGCAATAATCAATTCGGCGGGTCGCTGGGTGGGCCGATCGTCAAGGACAAGACGTTCTTCTTCGCGGACTATGAAGGACAGCGAGAGGGAGTGGGAGTTGTGACGCTCGCGTGCGTACCTGATCCGGCCCAAGTTATCGTTGACAACAATGCAATTATTGCGGGAGGCGGGACGCCGAATTCGGTGACGAACAATATGTTGCAATTTTGGCCGAAGCCAAACATCCCTGGAACATTTGGGAATCCCTCTCCGATGGCCGGCAAAGGCGAAGACGTTGGCTGCCCTGCTGGCAACAATGCACAAGTCATCTCTCCCTCGACCAACAATTTGAGCAGCGTGATTGGCAAGATTGATCACAACTTCGACCAGAACAATGTTCTTACTGGCCGGTACTTTTTCGGGGATAGCACGCAGGCATTCCCCTTGGCTCTGAATGCCTCGGGCGGTCAACTTCCCGGATTCAACACCGTAACGCCGACGAGAGTGCAGCTGGTGTCCATCTCGTATGTGCACGTTTTTTCGCCAACGATGGTGAACGACTTGCGGTACGGGTGGAACCGCTTCGCGGAAGGATTCTTTCCTCAGGACGCCAACTTCGATCCCAGCTCGATTGGGCTTTGCAATGTCCCACTGACCGCCGCATCCTGTCACGGATCCGGGCTACCCATCATCCTCGCCGCAGTGACTCCCACTGGTGCCACCAGCTTTTTCGCGCAGCCTGGGGCAACATCGGGCGACCCACGGAGTCGTGTGGATACCAATAATCAGATCATTGACAGCCTTTCCTGGAAGATCAACAAGCACGACGTGAAATTCGGCGGTGAATTTCGGCGGACCAGCATTCAGCAACACTTCGACAAGTATTCCCGCGGGAGAATTCGTTTCCATAATCTTTCCCAATTTCTCGCCGGCACGCCGAGCCAGGCGTTCGATTATACGGGCGATACCCTGCGCCACACCTACCAGAATGGCTTCGGCTTTTATTTGCAGGACAGCTACCACCTAAGTTCGCGCATAACGGTGAACGCCGGCCTGCGTTGGGATTACTCCGGCGTTGTCGCCGAAAGGAGCCATCTCTTCTCCGATTTTGTTCCAACCTCCGCATCGACCGGCTCTCTGATTCCGGTGGCTCCGGGCGGGTTGCCCAATCTCTATAAACCGAACTATGCGAATTTTGCGCCGCGCGCGAGCATTGCTTGGGATGTGTTCGGGACCAGCAAAACGGTGGTGCGCGCCGGATTTGGGGTGTTCTTCGACGCGTTTTCGCAGGACATGATGCTGGGCCACCTGCCCTATCCCACCTTTTACGCTCCCGGTCCCGCGTACAACAACGTGGGCGGCTCCCTGATCCAGCAGGCCACACTCAACAACGCGACCATCACGCCGGGCAACGTCGTGGCTGTCAACGCCGTGTACGGAACACCCGGGTGCGCCGGGAATGAGTGCGACATTTTTTCATTCGACCGCCACATCAAGACGCCCTACGTGGAGAACTACAACCTGAACATCCAGCAGCAAATCACAAACAAAGTCGTCCTTCAGGTGGGCTACGTAGGATCGCAAGGTCACAAGCTGTTCCGCTTCTTCGACATCAATCAACCCAGCAACGCCACGGTTGCAGCGGCGGATATTGTGAATGCCAACGCTACTCCTGGGTGCGTTGTAGGGGGCGTGCCGGTCGCTGGCCCCAATTGCATTCTGGATTTCGGTGTACCACGGATCTTCACTAATGCACCGCCGGGCGCAATCTATATCTTCCAGGAGAATTCGAGCGGACAATCTAATTACAACTCGTTGCAAGTGAGCCTGCGAGTGAACAACTGGCACGGGTTCAGCTCAGTGGTGAATTTCGTGTGGTCGCGCTCCATGGACAATTCAAGCGACGGCGAGGATTTCGTGGTGAACGCCGCTCAACCGCAAGACAGCACAAATCCGCACGCTGAATATGGGCCATCCAATTTCAACATCCCGAAGCGGTTCACCTGGGTGTCCAGCTATGAATTGCCCCCAATGGGTGGCGGGTGGCAAAAGCTGAAAAACGGCTGGGGCGTGGATAGCGTGGTAACGATCCAAACGGGCCAGCCGTTCACACTCAATTACAATGGCGAGGATGATTACAGCGGAGGCGGTGATGGATTCGATCGGCCGGACGTGGTGGGACCGATCCTCTACGATTACCACCATCCCGGCAACTTCCTCCAACTCACTTCGTTCGCCATGCCCTGCACGAATGGTGGCACCATATCCGGCGCAGCCTCGGATTGCATACCCGGAACTCGTCACTATGGAAATTTGGGACGCAACGCCCTACAGGGCCCGCCGTACAAACAATGGGATGTTGCCATATACAAAAACACGGCGATTACGGAACGGCTGAAGCTACAATTGCGCGCCGACTTCTTCAACATCCTGAACCATCCGAACTATGCCAACCCGCTGCTACCAGCGTTTATTGCCGATCCTGCTTCCAATATCAATCCCGCGTGCGGGTGTGGATTCCAGGCAGGCCCAAACAATCGCGAGGTGGGGTTCAATCCCTATCAGATCGTTGCGACCGGGGACGTGGGCATTGGCAATCCGTTCCTGGGAGGCGGGGGGCCGCGGGGAATCCAACTGGCAGCGAAATTTATTTTCTGAGCTGCGGCAAGCAAAAACTTCAGGGGCCGGGGGTGGGCTGGGACCGGACCGCGTCTGCTGCGATAGTGGCGGTGTTTGCACCGCCGGTCGGGAACAGGAAGCCGCCGACGGAGACGTTCCCGCCGTTGGTCACGCCGGAAATCGTGTCGGGAGTGAAAAATTCGAAAGTCGTTTGCGCCGTGGTGTCCACGTCTAAGAACAAAATATTTGTAGGCGCGGCGGTCTGGAACAGGCTGGGCAGCGGGTTCAGAACGAAGGTGGTGCCGCCGGGAGTGGGGGCAGTGGAAACGAGCGCAGTGACTTGCGAGCGACGCAGCGCGATAGTGCTGGTGGTGATGGCCGCGGCGGGAACTTGCGTGATGGTGACGTCTGCGAGCACTTCCTGGCCGACCAGGAGATTGGCGGCGGTGGTGAAGGTGAGTCCGGCGGGCAAGACGAAGGAATGATTGTCCACGCTGAATGCGGTGCCCGCACCGATGGTGATCGTGTCGAACGTGCCAGCGGCCGTGGCAGCTGCCGGAGAGGCCTGGCGCACCAGCATCTGGAAGTTGGTGGGCGGCGAGCCGGCGCCAAGAGCGACCACCAGTCCTGAAATTTCCTCGACGTTTACGTCTGCTTCGAAATCCACTTCCTTGGCGAGAAGAGTTCCGTTGCCTTCGAGGCTCAGGTCCAGTTCGAGAACTTGACCGGCCTTGACACAGCCGAAGGCGTTGGCCGGGCAGGCGGCGCCGAAAAGGAATTTGGTGTTGCCGTCCACGATGACATTAAAAGGAATCCCCGTGACGCTGGTGAAAGCGAAGGAGTTCACGCCCACGGTTCCCGCCGTGCCTAGCGCATGATGCAGCTTGCGAAGTTCGGCCGCGCCCTGGACGGAAGCGAGCTCGGTGAGGCTCATTGCTCCCGTATTGAAGAAATTGAGCGAGAAATCGGAGCGCACGAGGTCGGCGAGATCAACGTCGAGCTCGAGGCCGACTTCCTCGGCCACAGTGAGGGCCAACGGAAAGATCGGGGCGCTGTTGAACGTGACGATGTTGCCTTGCGTGATGGCCGGCACAAAGGTGCACACGGCGCCCGCGGCGCACGTGGACCCCATGAAGGGCGTGATCGGCCCGCCGGTGTTATTGATGAAAGTCATCGAGGGATTTTCGATGTCGAGGACCAGGCTGGTATAGGTGTTCACCGGAACTTGAACGGAGCTGATGAACGCCGTGTCGGTCTGCAGTTGCGTCAACTCGACGGTCTCAGGCAGCGAGATCAAGACGTTTCCGGGTTGCAGGAAGGCAGTCTTCACCTGGAATTGGAGGGAGAGAACGGTGACGCCGAGGGGCGCGTTATCGTGGATGGTGAAGCTGACGCGCGCCTTGTTACCGCCGCCAACGACGGTGCCAGAATTTTTGCCACAACCCGCCATCACGAGCGAAAGTAAAGCGACAGTGGCTCCCAAGGCTCCCAAGCGGCGCATGGATGATCTCCCTGAGCCGCAAGTTTACATCGAAGTTCGAGGCGGCCGCGGAGAGATTGCTTAGACAGGTACGTGGGTGGGGCCTACGAGTACTGAGCGCGGCGACCTGGTGGAACTCGCGCGAGTCAGACGATGCTGAGCCGCTTGCCGACACGCTCGATGATTTCGGCAGCGCGCTCGAGATCGGCGCGCTTGTGCGTGGCGGTGACGATGGTGCGCAGGCGCGCCTTGCCTTCGGCGACGGTGGGGTAGCCGATGGCTATGGCCAGGACGCCTTCGGAAAACAGCTCACGGGAGAAGTCGAAAGCTTTGGCGGCGTCGCCGACCATGATCGGGGTGATGGGCGTCTCGCTCTTGCCAGTGTTGAATCCGAGCTTTTTGAGTTTGCGCTTGAAGAATTTCGTGTTGGACCAAAGCTTCTTGATGAGCTTTTCGCCGGTCTCGGAATCGAGCACGTCAAATGCGGCCTGGCAGGTGGCGGCTACCGAAGGTGGATGCGAAGTGGAAAAAAGGATGGGGCGGGCGCGATGGTAGAGGAATTCGATGAGGTCGCGTGAGCCGCACACGTAGCCACCGAGCGAGCCGACGGCCTTGCTGAGCGTGCCCACTTGGATGTCCACGCGGCCGTGGCAATTGTGATGGTCAATGGTGCCGCGACCGCGGCTGCCGAGAACTCCGGAGGCGTGCGCGTCGTCCACCATCATGATGCAGTTGTATTTTTTGGCCAGCTCGCACAGCGCGGGGAGATCGGCCACATCGCCGTCCATGGAGAAGACGCCGTCGGTGATGAGGAGCTTTTTTCCGTTCCAGTTTTCGGTTTCCTTCAGCACGCGCTCGCAATCGGCGACATCTTTGTGTTTGAACACTTTGATGGTGGCACGCGAGAGGCGGCAGCCGTCAATGATGGAGGCGTGATTCAACTCATCGGAAATGATCAAGTCATCTTTGCCGAGGATGGCGGAGACGGTCGCGGCATTGGCGGCGAAGCCGGATTGGAAGACCACGCAGGCTTCGACTTTTTTGAAGCGGGCGATTTGCTCTTCCAGGTCCATGTGAATTTTCATGGTGCCGGCGATGGTGCGGACGGCGCCGGAGCCGACGCCCAATTTGCGGGTGGCGTCGATGGCCGCACGGCGGAGCTTGGGATGGGTGGTGAGGCCGAGGTAATTGTTGGAGCTGAGGTTGACGACTTCCTTGCCGTCATAGGTGGCGACGGGTTTTTGCTCGCCTTCGAGAATGCGCAGGTGAAAATACTGGTGCTTCGATTTCAGGTCCTCGAGCGCGTCGTGAAGATAGCGGAGCTGCGGGCGCCCGGGATGGCTCATTGCAGGTGTGGTCATGATTTCCTCGAGTCTGAAGAAAATTTCCGGCGCGTTATTTCATCGCGCCGTTGGGTAAGAGCAAAATTTTTCCGGCCTGGCCGGTTTCCAGCAATGTGAAGGCATCGGCAAATTTTTCGAGCGGCATGCGCTCGCGAAACAGCGGCTCGAGATTCAGTTTGTGATGCTTTAGGAGCTCCGTCATCTGCACCCAGGTTTCGAACATGCGCCGGCCGTAAATGCCCTGAACGGTGGCGCCCTTGAAGATGACGTCGTTGACCAGGTCGAGCGTGACCACATCTTTTGGAATGCCTAGCAGCGAGGCGCGGCCGCCCGGACGCAGCATACGAAATCCCTGTTGAATCGCTGACGGATTGCCGCTCATTTCGAGCAGCACGTCCACGCCGGAGCCGCCGGTGGCTTCGAGGACGCGATTGACGGTGTCGGGCTGCTGCGGATCGAAGACCTGGTCGGCGCCCATTTCTTTGGCGAGCTGGCGGCGGTGGGCGTTGACTTCGGTAACGAAGAGCGAGGCGCAGCCGGAAGCGCGTGCCACGGCAACGGTCATCAAACCGATGGGGCCGGCGCCCGTGACTGCAACATTGAGGCCCGCGATTTCTCCTGCGAGCACGGAGTGAACGGCGTTGCCGAGCGGGTCCATGATGGCGGCGTAGTGCTCGGGAATGGCAGGGTCAACCTTCCAGATATTTTTTGCTGGAATGCGCACAAATTCGGCGAAGCAGCCGTCCGCGTCAATGCCCAGAATCTTTACGTTCTGGCAGACGTGCGGCTGTCCCATGCGGCAGGGGCGGCAATGGCCGCAATTCAGATGCATTTCGGCGGTGACGAAATCTCCGGGCCGGGCGGTGGCGACTTCGTCGCCGACTTTTTCGAGTGTGCCGCAGAATTCATGGCCGAACGTCAGCGGCGGATGAATGCGCGAGGCCGACCAGCGATCCCAGCCGTAAATGTGCAGGTCGGTGCCGCAGATGGAGGCGGCGCGCACGCGAACGAGGACATCGGTTGGGCCATAGGCGGGAACAGGAACTGATTCGATTTGCGCTCCTTGCTGGGGGCGCATCTTGCGCAGAGCTTTCATCGTTGCGGTGGGCATCGTGAGCAGATGATCTGGCGGCGTTCCGCCAAACGCACCATGCTATCACGGACAGGAAAAAGGTGGCGTTCCCGGTGGAAAAATCTCTGCGCTGGGAAGGCGCTTCCGATACAATCGCGGCCGGCCGCGGGGGGAATGCGCGCAGTGCGTACGCGGTGAGGAGTGCGGGCTTGAGCTTCGTTCAACGCTTGGAAGAAATTCGCACCGGGTTTGAACCATCGTTCTGGGTCGCCAATTTCACGGAAATTTTCGAGCGTATCGCGTATTACGGATCGACCGCCGTGCTGGCTGTGTATCTGAGCGAGGAGCTGCATTTTTCTGATCAGTTGACAGGCTCGCTGGTGGGGACATTCGGGCTGGTGGTTTTTTTCCTGCCCATTCTGGGCGGAACACTTGCGGACCGATTTACGTTCCGGCGGGCGCTGCTGTTTGCCTACCTGATCATGACGGCCGGCTATTTCCTGCTGGGGTCAGTGGCTGCGCCGTGGATGGCGCCGGTGCGGCACGCGCTGGGGGACAAGTGGCTGGTGCTCGGAATTTTGATGATTCCGGCGATCGGGCCGGGAGTAGTGAAACCCTGCGTGGCGGGAACGACGGCGCGAGCTTCGAACGAAAACGTGCGGTCCATCGGCTTTTCGATTTACTACACGCTGGTGAATGTAGGCGGGATGCTGGGGCCGATGACCGCGTTTCTGGTGCGCAAGCAGCTCGGCTGGGGCATTTCGAATGTGTTTCGCGTGGCCGCGCTGAGCGTGTTTCTGATGTTCTGGGTGACGCTCTTTTTCTACCGGGAACCCGAACGCGCCGGTGACAAGGCGGTGGAGAGCACGGGAAGGGCTCTGAAAAACATGTTTGTGGTGCTGGGAAACGTGCGGTTCGTAATTTTCTTGTTGATTTTTTCCGGATTCTTCGCAATTTTCTGGCAACAGTATGTGTCCATGGGAAATTTTCTGCTGCGGTACGTGGACGCGAATGCGAATTTCGATCTGCTGCTTTCGGTGGACTCGATCACAGTCATTTCGCTGCAGATACTCATCGCCGTGGTGACGCGAAAATTGTCCGCCTTCACGACCATGACACTGGGATTTCTGATCACAAGCCTGGCGTGGGTGCTGCCGGCATTGCATCCCTCGACGCCAGTGTTTGTGGTGGCGCTGGTGCTTGTGGCCATCGGTGAGGTCACGCAAGTCTCGCGGTACTACGATTACATCTCGCGGATTGCTCCGCCCGGCCAGCAGGGACTGTACATGGGCTACGCATTTCTGCCCATTGCGATTGGCTACAAATTGGCAGGATGGCTGGGCGGGTATTTGCTACAACATGCGGGCGACCCGGGGCACCGGCCGCAGAATATGTGGTGGGTGATTGCCGGAGTCGGAATCCTGTCGACTCTTCTGATGCTGCTTTACGACAAGTTCGTGAAGCCACAGCAGGCGGAGGCGGACGCAGCCTAGTTAACCAGGCGGCGGAGGCCTTCGACGGCCTGGCGGGCGAGGGTGTAGCGTGGTTCGATGCGCAGGGCTTCGTTGAAATATTCGCGGGCGCGCGCGAGCATGCCCTTGGCGGCGTAGGCGCGGCCCAGATTGAAATACGGATAGTGGCGGGGATCGTATCGCGGCGCCTCGGTGGCGCGTTCGAGCCAGGGGATGGCTTCGTCGAAACGGCCGAGAGCGATCAGGTAGGCGCCGATGTCGTTGTATGGGTTTCCAAATTCAGGGTTCACTTCGATGGCGCGCTTGCATTCCGCGATGGCTTCGTCCACTTTGCCCTGGAAGTGATAGGTCCAGCCGAGGAAGGTGTGCGCTTCGGCGGTGGGATAAATTTCCAGAGAATTCTTGTAGAGTTCGACGGCGCGGTCGAGTTCACCTTCCATCTGCGCTTGGTAAGCCTGCTGCAACAATCTCCAGGCTTGTTCGATGTGTTCGGCGGACATGTTCAAGCTACTTGGTCGAGCCTTGCGGAGCGAGTTCCCGGACGAGGGCAATAGCATCATCAGTGGAGATGAATCGCGTGCCGAGGGCTTTCAATTCGGCAATGGTGCGTTGCCCGTCCTCGGGCTTGAGAGTTTCAATGGCATCTTTCACGAGCGAAACATGGTGGCTGCGCGTCAGCAATCCCATGGCAGCCAGCCGCACGCAATACTCGGTGACAACGCCGAAGACAATGTAGCCAACGTCTTTGCCGAGGCGATCTACGATTGCAGCAGTATGCGGATTGTCGAAAACGTCGAGAGTCTGCTTTTCAATGATGATCTGCTGGTATTTCTTAAAATCCCGGGGAAGCTGGAATTTTTCGTCGTTCGGCACGGTGCAGAAAGTCTGCGCCAGACCCTCAGGAATAATCCTGGCGCCCGGGGTTCCACGAATGCAATGCGGCGGGAAGGTCGAGAATTCAGGGTCATTGTGCAAATGACGGCAGGCGTCGGAGATGAGCAGCACGCGTCCCGCGCGCGCTTCGTCCACTAGGCGCTTGATGTTGGGAATAATTTTTTCGGCGCCGGAGACATAGAGCTTGCCGCCTGGGAGCATGAAATCTGCTTGCGTGTCCACTTCCCAGAAAACGACTTTCCGCGCTGCCATGGATCGGCAAGCCTCCCAAATTTGATTGGATTATTTTAGCGCAGTGCGGCGGATGCGACGGCGAACCTTTTCGAGCAGAGTGGTCAGGCGTTTGCTGTAGCGGACGGGATATACGGCGGGGCGATGAATCTGCCGGTAGCGCTCGGGAAGGCGCGCGAGACTATCCAGGCAGCGGCGCCGAAGTGCATCAACCGGTTCTGCTGGTCGCGTTCGGCGGCCGGCGCGCATCACTTCCGCGAGGAGAGGAGCGCCGCCGTTGGGCGGTTCGCCTTCCAGCGCGATTCTGTCGCCGGCGTATTGGCCCCGGGGAGTGGTGGCGCGGAACACCTGTTTGCGACCGGGGTAGGTGACTTTAGCCATGGTCAATTTGGCGGCTTCGCGGACTTTTCCTTCGCGCTCGACCTCGACGAGTTTGTAAATCAAATTCAGATGCGGGGCATCGCCGGGGGTCGCAAGCGCAGTGCCCACACCGAAAGCGTCAATCGCGGCGCCTTTCGCGAGCAGGGAAGAGATTCTGTTTTCGTCCAAGTCGCCGGAGGCAAAGATTTTCACTTCTTTCCAGCCGGCGCGATCCAGTTCGCGACGAACCCAGCGGCTGTCTTTGGTGAGGTCGCCACTGTCGAGGCGGACTCCGGCGGGTTTGCGTCCCATGGCGATGATTTTTCTGACGGCGCTGCGCACGTCGTAGGTGTCGAGAAGCAGGACGGCGTATTCGGGGAACGCGTCGAGGAAATGGCTGAACGCTTCGGCCTCGTCTTCGTGAGCCATGACCCAGGAGTGCGCCTGCGTGCCGTAGGTTTCCATGCCGAATTGCTGGCCGGCGAGAACGTTGGATGTTCCCTGCGCGCCGCCAATTGCAGCAGCGCGCGCCGCGAATAGGCTGGCCTGACTGCCATGCGCGCGGCGGGCGCCGAACTCAACGATTTGCCGGCCCTTGGCGGCGGTGACCACGCGAGCAGCCTTACTGGCAATCATGGTTTGATAGCTGAGCGTGGCGAGGAGATAGGTTTCGAGGATTTGCCCTTCGATGATAGGCGCAACGACTCGCAGCATTGGTTCGCCGGGAAAGACCAGCGTTCCTTCGGGCATGGCCCAGACGTCGCCGGTGAAACGGAATTTGGCGAGATATTCGAAGAAGTCGTCACGGATGTGGCGGAAGACGGGATGCCGCCGCAGATAGGCAATTTCATCCGGCGTGAAATGGACATTCTCGAGGAAATTGAGAGCCTGCTCGAGTCCGGCGGCAACCAGATAATTTCGCCGCGGTGGAAGATGGCGGACGAACAATTCAAACGTCGCGCGGGCTTCGAAGCGTGTCTGCAGGTAGCCCGCCGCCATGGTGAGTTCGTAGAGGTCTGTGAGAAGTCCGGAGTGTTCACGCATCGCTGTTGCTCAAGGGCAGCTTCATCCGCGATCCCGACGCAACGTCAGTCCACCGTCGACCAGGAGTGTTTGACCGGTGATGTAATTGTCCGGTTCCAGAAAAAAACGGACGGCGCGGGCGACGTCTTCCGGACGACCGAAGCGGGCGATGGCGCCGCGGGAGATGTGGCGGTCGTATTTTCCAGATTGAATGCTGGCGGCGGCCATGCCGGCAATCGTCGCTCCCGGGGCAACCACGTTGACGCGCACGCGGCTCCATTGCTGGGCCAGGATGTGCGCCGCATGCACCAGCGCGGATTTTGGCACGGCGTAATTGAGGCTGGAAGAGAAGGCGGCCATGGCTTGCATGGTGGCAAGTAGAACGATGCTGCCGCCAGAGGAACTGTTCTCCATGAGCTCGCCCAGATCGCGGGCCAGCAACATGGGGCCGACACAATTGGTTTCGAAGGATGCGAGCATGGAGTCGCGATCGAGGTCCGGCAAGGGGACGCGCGCGGGATCGCCCGGGAAAATTGCTGCGCCTGCAAAAGGCGCCTGTGCGGTTTCGATGGCTTGAAGATAGCGGTCGCGGGTACTTTTTTCAGCGATGTCGCCTTCAATAAGGGTGAGATGCGCGCGGGAATTTTTCTCCATGGCAGCGCATAGGTCTGCGGCGCGTGCTTTGTTGCTCCGGTAGCCGACGATTAATCGCGCGCCTTCGCGGGCAAGCAGCGCAACGGTGGCCGCACCGAGGCCGCCCGTTCCACCGGCAATCAAGACTGTTTTGCCTGCGAGAGGCTGTTCAGGGAAGTTGAATTGGAAGCGGCGGAGGGCCTCTGCTTGCGCTTCATCCCAATGCGGCGAGGTCATTTTTCCTCGAGGCTGGCAACATGGAATCTTTGCTGTGCACTGAACTTGAGCGCAGAAAAGGCACACAGGCAGGAGTGCCTGTGCCACTCAAACCCGCGCAAAAGCGAGCTTTTCGCAACTGTGAAGCCACGTTCATAGGGAAGCGATTTGTAGGCTGAGTACATTTGATTAGGCATGGGGACGAAAAGACAAAACCCCCAAGCCTCCGGCGGAATTATTTGCCGGGCATGCCTGAGGGTTTTGCCGCGAACCTTTGCGCCTGGCCGGACTACTACAAAATGGCGTCTTTTAGGGCCTTGGCTGCGCGAAGACGCACAACCGTCTTAGCCTTGATCTTGATGGCCTCGCCGGTGGCGGGATTGCGACCCATGCGAGCCTTGCGGTGCGCCTTGACGACGCGCCCGAAGCCGGGGATGACGAATTTTCCGACGCCCTTGGCTTCTTTCACGGCGAGATTGAAGAGTTCGTCGAAGAAAGACACGATCTGCTTCTTGGACACCGGCTTTTCCTTGGTGCTGACCTTCTCAGCCAGGTGCGCAATGATCTTGGATTTGCTAAGCGGATTTGCCATCGAATTCCTTTTTCCTCCTCAGAAGTGGTGCTGCGTTGGCCCCGCTTGTCGGGATGCCGCGTGAACTATAGCCGCACTGGGAAACGAACGCAAGTAAAACATCAAAAAAAGCCCGAAAAAGCGGGCTTTTCCATTATGGGACGCTTTTCGACAACTATTGTTTTGCGGCGAGTTGCTGATAGAACAGAGCGACGGACTTGATGCCTCCGAAATAATTGTCGAGGGCGAGGTGTTCGTCCGGAGCGTGGGCGTTTTCATCGGGGAGCCCAAAGCCCATCAGGACGCAGGGGACTTTGAAGGTGTCGTGCATCTTGGTGACGAAGGGAATCGAGCCGCCTTCGCGAATGAACACGGCTTTTTTTCCGAAGCCGGTTTCGAGCGCGTGAATGGCTTTCTGAAAAATCGGATGGGTATAAGCGGCCACCCAGGGCTTGCCGAGACTGAGCACTTCGAATTTGCAGTGCACCGTCTTTGGGAGCAGTTTGCGGATGTGGCGCTCGACCAGTTTGGCGATTTTTGCGGGGTCCTGATTGGGAACCAAGCGCGTGGAAAGTTTCGCGAAGACTTTCGAGGGGATTACCGTCTTCGCGCCTTCGCCGATGTAGCCGCCCCAAATTCCATTCAATTCGAGCGTAGGCCGAGCCCACAGTTGCTCCACGATTGAAGAGCCCTTTTCGCCGCACAATCCTGGAGCGCCCACGGTATTGCGAAAATCTTTTTCTTTCCAGGGAAGGGAATTCAGCGCCTTGCGTTCCGCTTTGGAGAGCGGAGCGACATTGTCGTAAAAGCCTGGCACGGTGACGCGGAAATTCTTGTCGTGCAATTTTGCGATCATCTCGGAAAGGACAGTGATGGGATTTGGAACGGCACCGCCGAAAACGCCGGAATGAAGATCCTGCGCCGGGCCGGTGATTTCAAGTTGATAGTAGTTAAGGCCGCGCAAGCCGTAGGTGATGGACGGAACGCCCTTGCCGAGCATGGAGGTGTCGGAAACGACGAGGGCGTCGGCCCGCAGGCGGTCCCTGTGCTGCTGCACGAAATCCCACAGGTTGATGCTCCCGACTTCTTCCTCGCCCTCGATCATGACTTTGAAGTTGAGAGGAAGCTTCCCGGTGGTGCGATGTAGGGCTTCGAGAGCCTTGATGTGGATGTGCACCTGGCCTTTGTCGTCGGCGGTGCCGCGGCCGAAAATATTTCCGTCGCGCACGGCGGGTTCAAAAGCAGGCGTGGTCCAAAGGTCCAATGGCTCGGCCGGCTGAACATCATAGTGGCCGTATAGGAGGACGGTCGGTTTCCCGGGGGCGTTGAGCGATTCGCCGTAGACCACCGGATGCATTTTGGTGGGGATGATTTCCACTTTTTCGATGCCGGCGGCGCGCAGTTTGTCGGCGACCCAGTGAGCGGCGCGTTCGATATCCGGTTTGTGCTCGCTTTTCGTGCTGACGCTAGGAATGCGTAGAAATTCCTTCAGCTCATTCAGGTGTTCCTCGCGCTTGGACTCGATGTAGTCGATCAGGTTCATGCGGAACTCCTGCCCCCATTTTGGAATTGGCAAGCCACCGCCAGGACGGTGTGCGGCTTGACGATACCGCTGTGCAACATTAAAACAAGCGGCCTATTCTATGGAACCTTGCTCAATTTCAGCAAGCTAATTGCGAATTGTGTATTTTGGACACGACCGGCGGTCATTCCGTTGACTGCGGGGCGTGCGCATTGCACCATAGGAACATGACCACGCCAGAGACACAAACAGCCAACACGCGGCGCAGTTCCCGCGTATTCACCCGCATCCCCGTGCGCGCGACGGGCAAGAACTCCGACGGCCGGAAATTCCGCGAGAACACGCAGACAATCGTGATCAACGCGCATGGCGGCCTGCTGTACCTGCAAGAAACACTGGAACTGGGCGGAGACGTGGTGTTGATCAACCCGGTGACGGAAGAGGAGCAGGAATGCCGGGTGGTGTATGTAGGCGATACCTCCGACAAAGGAACCCGGGTCGGCGTGGAGTTTCTCTCCCCAAGCCCGCACTTCTGGGGCGTGGAGTTCGCACCGCAGGACTGGCCTGCGCGCCTATCCTCGAAGCCACTGCACTGATCTCTCCTGAATCTGAAGGTGCGAGTCGCAAAGATCAAGCCACCTATTGTCTTTTAGCATCACGCAAAGACCCCGACCAACCTGTCCGCACACCCCCAGCGTTTCCCGATGAAACCCATCGGGACCCGCCTGCCTGATGAGAGGCGTCCCGACCAAAAGCGGCTGAAATCAGCGGACAGCTACTTGGCGGCGGGAGGGAGGTTGTACTTGGACATGTCAACCTCTTTCCATTTGCCCTGCATGATGGCTTCGCGAATCTGAGCGGGCGTCTTGCCGAGCTTGGTTTGCTGGTAGGCGAACACGGCTTCCATTTTGCAGACGGAGCAGACCGAGGCGTGGCGGTCCACATAGCATTCGAGCAGGCTTTTGTGACCGACTTCGCGGTCGCAGTGGCAATAGCACGGCTGTTGGTAGAGGACGGCCTTCTCGTTCGCCGCCAGCGCGTAGATGTTTTGATTCAAAGTATCTGTGAATAACTTGGGATCGAGAGTGGCGGGGAGGGGCAGCTTGGGAGCATCCGCGTGGTAGGCGGGGATATCGGCCTGATCCTGCTGCGACAAAGATTGCGCGCGCAAGTATCCGAATGCAGCGCTCGCCAAAGCAGCAATTGAAATCAAAATCGCGACGAAAATTTTGCGAATCACAGGAGCACCCTCAATTTAACGGAGAAGAATTTTCCGGAGGCGCCCCAGCTTCCGGATCAATTATAAGGATACCACCGGGAGGGGATGTTTACGCGTGCTTCGCCTGACTGGCCACCGGAACGTCCACTCCCTCGACGCGAATTTTCGAACAGGCGCGGCCATGTCCGAGGGCATACTTGATCGCCGGAAACACGCGCGAAGACGCGATGGCCAGCGCCAGGGATACCAGAGCCCGTGGACCCCAGCGCGTTTCCACCTGCGTGCGCAACCGGTCCGATTCGGCCAGATCACGGGCAAGAACGGCTTTCGCGAATGAATAGCCCAAGGCCGCGTCCGGGGGCATGGCGCGTTCGTCCTGGTTGACGATGGCGCGAAGGGCGGGGGCGCTGACTCCCGCATGCGCGGCCATGTCGACCACGAGTTGCGCGCATGGCCCGCAGTCTTCGGCCAGCGTGGCAACAATTCTTGCCGCGTACCACGCTTCTCTAGGGACGTCTTCGCGATGTTGAGAGAGCGTGGCGACCTTCGAAAATTTCCAGAATGCGCGCGGGCTAGCGTCGTATAGCTCGCTCAAGTAGCTGGTGTCGTAGTTGAAACTGCGCGCAAACGCACCCAGCCGCCGCTTCACAATCCATCCCAGCATTTTATTTCTCCATTTCCTGCCCGCGTCCCCGGGGCCAGGCCAGCCACAGGGCCAAGGCCGCAGGGAGAAAAACCGCAGGTAGATCTGCTTTCAGCGCGGCCAGCTGTTCCCGGCCGGCGGCTCCGTCCCATGCATGAATGGTGGCGTGCAGAGCAAGGAATCCCCCTCCTGCGAATGCCGCTGGCCATCCCATGGCCGGCCGCGCGACAAGCCATAAAAGACCCACGGCTGCCACCAGGTAGGCACAGCCGATGTCGCGAATGAAATGCATGTTCGCAGGTCCCGTTTCCGTGACTCCGGGAACCGTGAGATACCAGGACGCCGGACTGGCCAGCATCCACAGTGAATTCGATGCCAGTCCGAGGCCGAGGATGGATGCAAGCGCTTTTTTCATACGGTTCGCCCTTCTATCAGGGAACTACACTGCGAATTATAGGCTCAGGCTGCCGGCGTGTTCCATGCGATGGCTCAGCAAAATGGTGCAACGCCGCACGTCAGCCGCGGCATTCCGAAGCTGATTCGGGAATCGGCGGGGATTGACTGGTTCTGAGCGCTTCGGCATTGACTTGCAACCTACCAGAAGCATATCTTTTTCAGGCAGCCCTGACAGACAAATGGTGAGCTAATACCAAAGTCTGCAGAAGGGGAGGTCAGGAGATATGCAGCAATCGAAGCAAGCAGCAGTTCCACGATGGATACTCAAGTTCGGATCACAACTATTTCTCGTTGCGTTCCTTCTCGCGATGGTCATTCTGCCGGCCATCGGCGGTGACAAAGAAAAGGACGAAGAGACACTGAAGAATGCCGCGGACGTGTTCTTGGACATGACCAAGAGCGGAAATATCCGGCCCAGCATTTTGGCGCAAGCCAACTGCATCGTTATTCTGCCCAATGTGAAGAAGGTGGGCATCGGCATTGGTGGCAGCGGCGGGCGCGGCCCGATGAGCTGCCGGCTTGGAGATAAGTTCGACGGCAAGTGGTCGGCCCCGGCGATGTACAGCATCGGCGGAGCCAGCGTCGGCCTCCAACTGGGCGCCACTTCAACCGATTTCGTCCTTGTCATCGCCACGGACAAGGGCGTCCACGCCGTCCTCGAGGACAAAACCAAGCTAGGCACTGACGCCACTGCCGCTGCCGGTCCGGGCGCTACGGCTCAAGCCAGTGAAGTAGGCGGCGCGGACGTGTACACCTACGCGCGCGCCAAGGGACTGTTCGCCGGCGTGTCTCTGGAAGGAGCGACGCTCCATCAAGACGGCGACGCGAACGAGCGACTCTACGGCAAGAAAATCGGCTCCAAGGAAATCGTGCGCACCGGCGACGTCAAAGCCACTGGTGCGGCGCTACCTCTACAACAACTGCTCGACAGCAAAGTTCCGAAACACTCCAGCTAAGGTATTCCGACGAAACCTCCACCCTTCAGAAATTGAAGGGTGGGGTGTGTCTTAGCGAACCTGCTTCCCCCAGGCGTGTCCATAGCGCGGTGCCGATATTAGTCCGTGTACGTTTTCAGCCAGCTGAGAGTTGGGCAGATCATCGCCCCCTTCTTTCCTCCAAAATCATATTCAATTTCGTGCGGATTTCGGGGAGCAGGTCACTATCAGCAACCAAGTCTACTCGGGAGAAGGAGCCGACAACGTCATCCAATCAGCCTGTTGTGCGCAGCTCGGATCATTGCTGCAGCTGTGTTCTGCCACCACGCCTCGACAGCCACAACGTGAACAAGGAAGGCCCGAAGGTTAGGATTGTGATGATCACTATGATTCCAACGAATGCACCAACCAAAAAGAACGGGCTACCTAACAGTAGCTCGGCATGTCCCGCAGGGAACGGAGCGAGCACGATTGCAACAAGCAGTGAAGCTGGGGCAATTATGAGAAATACAATAGAGGTCCACAGTGCAGCACGGCTGTTGTAACGGTTCCGTAGCCTTCGAAAGAGCAAGTAAGCTGCGAGTCCGCTGGGAAGAAATGCCATGCCCACACCCACCATTTCCTCCCCGTGACGTGTCAACGAAAGATGAAATGCCAGAACTATCAGAACAGGGACAAAATAAGCGGTTGTGGCTGCCAGAGATGCAATAGCAAGGTCATTTAACAACTTTGTTACCGTGTTCATAATTTTTACCTAAAGCACGCAGGCGGGTGGCCCGGCCTTTCCGTCGGTACTTCCCACAATTGACCTCGCTGCGCCGCCGATGATACCACTCGGGTAATTCATCTTGCAGCGGTTTTGCCTTGGTTGTGGTTTTGACTTTGTTTGTGGTTCTGACTTTGTTTTTCCTTTTGAATTTGTCTTTGAATTTGCGGGTGCCCCAGTCTTCGCCGTTCTTGCGAAGGCTGGGTTGCCTTTGACGTTGCCGTTTCCTGTGGTGAAGCGTTGGGCGTACCTAACCACGGCCTTCCATCACCACTCCCCTCGCGAATTCATTTGCCGAGTACTATTGCGCTCATCGTTTCCTCGTGCCACGCTAGAACTGGAGAATTTTCGGATGGCGTTGGAGGACAAATCTGGCAGAGGACAGCAGCTCCCGGGACCGCTCGCCTGTTCGTCCCCTGCTTCTACAGATTTCTATTCGTCACATCCCGGAATTAGAATTCCGGCCATGTGCAGCAAAACAAATGGCTTAATTTTTTCTAATCGTCACACATTTGGATCATTGCATTCGCCTGGCCTTCGCCGGCCGGGAGAGGACTTGTATGGAGTGCGTGAGCTCACTTGTCCTGAGCGGAGCCAAAGGGCTCTCGCTTTCATGGGGCGAGTCTCGGCTCGCCCGACAGTCAGATTTCTTGAAACGAATTACTCATCACAACCACTACTAGGTAAGCCAACACGGCACGGGCGTTACTCGTGCCCCCAGGAGGTATAGCTATGCCCAGACATTCCTACGGGTGGGTTCCCGACATACCGGATCATCGAGATTTTCTTTTTGCCGCACCAATAGTCAACCTGTCCGCGCTGCCAGCAAATGTGGATCTTCGTCCCAATTGTCCCAAGGAAGTGTATGACCAGGGGCAGTTGGGGAGCTGCACCGCCAACGCGATTGCCGCAGCGATCGAATTTGACCAGATAAAACAGAAAGAGCAGACGTTCACCCCGTCGCGGCTGTTCATCTATTACAACGAGCGCGCGATGGAGGGGACCATCGGCACGGACAGCGGAGCGCAGATCCGTGATGGGATCAAGAGCGTCGGGAACATCGGCGCATGCCCGGAGTCGGATTGGGCTTACGACATAACAAAATTCATGGAAAAGCCGCCGGCGCCAGCGTACAAAGATGCTCCGCTGGCGAAGGCGGTGCAGTACCAGCGCGTCCCGCAAGTGTTGAGGCAGTTGAAGGGATGCCTGGCCTCGGGCTACCCGTTTGTGTTCGGGTTCACGGTGTACGAGAGCTTTGAAAGCGACGAAGTGGCCAAAACCGGCGAAGTGCCCATGCCCGCGGCGAACGAAAAGTCGTTGGGAGGTCACGCGGTGTTGGGCGTTGGCTACGACGACAAAACGCAGCGGTTCACGGTGCGCAACTCGTGGGGCGCGGGCTGGGGCCTTGGCGGCTACTTCACCATGCCATACGCCTACCTGACGGATAGCAACCTGGCGGATGACCTCTGGACTGTGCGGCTGGTGGCCAAGGCGGCCGCTCCGCAAGCGGCAGCCGCTATGCCGCGGCAATAGTGAACGAACCGCGTCCATGCAAATCATGTGACGCGGACCGAGACCGAGAAGGAGCGTGCGGCCGGCAACGCACGCTCCCACGGCCGACGATAGTCGAATGCTATTTCAATTGCTCCGGTTGTTTCTGCGCGAAATTCCCACCGATGAGTTGCACCGCCTCCCTGTCCCGATACCCCGGGTTCGAATTCGTCTGCGACCAGCGCGACGGTGTGGTGATCGAAGGGGCGCATTACCCAGCGAAAACCTGAAGTGCGTACTTCCGGGAGGGTGATGCGCAGGATCTGTGGCGCGATCAGCTCGACATGGTCGCCGTTGTGCGCCTCTCCGATTTCGACAATTCCAGACATGGTGCCACACGGGACAGCAGCGGTCATACTAACTGAAAGCGGGCCGCGAGTACGTCGGATTGCCGGCCCAGTTAGATTCGAGCATCCAGCGCGCGAGCGAATTGAAGAAGGAAGGGATTGGCGGTTACACTGAAGAGAGCCGGAGGGGTGGGTGAGCGGTTGAAACCGGCGGTCTTGAAAACCGTTAGGCCCGAAAGGGTCTCGTGGGTTCGAATCCCACCCCCTCCGCCAGCCAGTCTTAGGTTTTCTCTTAGTTCCCGTAATTTCATCGGAACGCTTGAATTTGCGGCCTAATCGCCGATAGTCAGCCCCCTTCCGCGGGCCTTCTTTAGACCTAACTGTGCAAAGCGGAGAAACGCCGCAGATTTTCTCTGGGTTAAATCGGGAGGTGCACTTTAGAAGTCGATCACCAGGTCAATCCCTTCAATGGACTTACGCATCTGCCAGACGGTCCGTAAAGGGTGCAGTGGGTTGAATGCCCGCGGCCCTGACCCCCTGCTTGCAAATTCAGAGAGCGAATTTGGATGACATCAAGAAGGGTGAGAAGGAGTGAGGGCAAGTTGCATGCGCTACAACAGCTTGCCGACTTTCTGTGCGATTGCGGTGGGCTCGAGTGAGGCTTGTTTGTAGGCACTTACACGGGCTAGCATCTGGGGGGTTACGTCACAAAGTACGTCACAAATCCGCGTAGTGTACGCGCGGCAAAAGCTCTCCCCAAGAAAGGTCGGAACTCATCTGGGCTCGGTATGCTGTAGCGCACACCGCGAGCTATCGGTCTTGACCGCGCGGGTTCATCCTGAGGATTGCAGACCAGCGGACTCATAATCCGTTGGTCCTAGGTTCGAATCCTAGCGGGCCCACCAACCAACCCATCGGCTCAGTCGTGTAACCTACATACGGCTCAATACCCGCTAGGCCGCGTCCGAAAGGGGCTTTGAGACATCTGGGCCGAGCTAGTGGATGCGTTCCTGCAAGGTCTGTGAATATGATCGCGGATGCGTCGACGTGGCCGTGAAGAGCTCTTGTGACGGGGGAGTGACGAGACGCAATAGCGCCTTCGCGCCTATGCTCCCAACCCTAGGCGGTGGATTCACAGCCAGATCGCGGGTGCCTCGAGGAGAAATACCGATGAGCAGATGCCTTATTAGAAGCCCCGCCGCGCCTAGCCGTCCGCGCTGTCAAGGCCGCGGTGCTTGCGTCCACGGGAGCGAAGCGGACAGCCTTGACAGAACAAACTGGCGGTTTAGGGGATTAGCTTGAGCAGGTTCTGAATCAATTAGCGAGCGGGATTTGCAAGTGAAATGAGGATATTCTCAATTCCTTCCGCAAGGCTGAATACGGGTATTGAAATTCGATAACCGCAAAGTTCAAACGACCATTTGCCGTCGGATTCGACCGGGTCCGTAGTTGGACCATAGTGCAATTTTCTGTGACACGTAGGACACACAACGATTAATTGCCTCGGTCCCAAGCTGCCGGGAAGTTGCTTTGCGAGATGGAAGAGATGATGTACCTCGCAGTAGCGGCTGCCGTTGCGCATCAGGAATCCTTCGACGCCGCATATTTGGCACTTCGCGCCCAATCGGTCTTTGAGGAACTTTGTCACGCGATTGGGCCTCTCGTAACGTGCAGCAAGAAACCGCCGCAATTCAGGTTTAGCATTTTGGTAAACTGTTGCCAGGTTCAATGGCTCAGGCGCGATGACAACAGGCAATTCCTCGCCGAAACCAGCGGTCGCCAAGATTCCGTCAAACAACGCCTTGTCAATGGGACGAACGCTGTTGCGCATCGTGCGGGCCGGTTCGAAGGCCTTTCCACGGAAGCCCCAATAAGACACTGGTTTTGGGAATAGGCTGTAGTCGAGTATCTCAGCGTAGTAGTGTTTTGAGTCCTCCGGATCGGGCCACGTTTGTCCGATGGTGCCAGTCCCAAAATAAACCTGCTCGCCGCCAGCTCGCGGCTCGTAGTAGATGAAACTTGCCTGGGGAGTCTGAATCCGATTGAGGTAGCGCCTCGGAAAATGGTAGACGGTGCCGACCTCATCTTTGTAAGAAGATCCCTTTCGGTATTGGTTCAGCATGAGATAGGGCACAGGGCTCTCCCTTCGGATTTAGAGATTCCCGGCGTGGACCACTCGGAGTGAATGCTACCGGTCGTCCTGCACAACTTCACGGATTGACTTGACTGAAAGCTCGCGCGAGTTCTCGCCCGCCGGGTATGTGAATTTCCGGTGGGCGCTGTGCTCCGGCTCGAAAGCTCTGTACCTGGCGCGGGCAAATCCGGGCGAAGTCGCACTCCGCACACTTATTCGGGTGCGGCCTGCTTGGGAAATCGCCTGCTAGAATCCCGTTGACTGCCCACTCGACGTTATCAACGGCAGCCTGAATTGCTACATCGTCGACGGGGACGGACACCCTTTGATCGTCCTTCAAAAGATGAACTGAACCGGTCCGAGCGGTTTCACCCAGCACTTCCTGTGCGGCCTTCGCGTAAAGTTGCACCTGGAGAGACAATTCCGTCCAATCCAGTGTGTCATTTTGGGTCGGCTCATCGCCGCCTTCGATGGCTTTGAAATCAACGACTTCAGCTTCGAGGATATGTCCCGCCTCATCCTGTTTTAAGAGTAGATCGATGGAGCCCGCAATGACGCAGTCCCTCGCCGGGATTTCGAAGCGAGCCTCGACTTGGCGCCTTCGCTGAAAATCCTGCGCGTAGGACTGCGCATAGTTTCTGGCGATGTCGATCGATTTGTCGCAGGCTCGTTCGTATGGTCCGGGATTGTTGAGGGGGTCGCGACTCTGGGGCACGTGCTTTAGGTGGAAAACTCGTCGCGCGATCTCCGCTGCTTGATCGGCAGTGGGTGCTCCGTCCGGATACACTTCATGCAGCTTTTCGACAGCAGTATGCACGGTCTTGCCGAACCCGAACATATCGGGCACCGGGGGAGTAAAGCCGAAGCCGTGTCGAAACCGGTAATCCATCGGGCAACGCAGGTAGTATCGAATTTCCGAGAAGCTTGTGGGTAGAACAGTTTCATCGATCCGTCGTTGGCGCGCCGCCGCTACAAGCCCTCCAGGAAGACCATTCGGATCATTGGATATTTCGACGTGCGCGAGACGACGGGAGAATTCCGAAGTGTTCCGAGGTCTAGCGCCGCCGGGGAGGTTCGAGGCGCCCGTGACGTATAGATAGCGTTCCGCTCTGGTGATCGCAGTATAAAAGAGTCGAGCTTCCTCGCTCCGATTCTTCTGATAAGCGCCTCGGTTCAAGGCGGCATCAATCACAGCGGGCGGTAGCCAGCCGTCATACGGTCGAGCTCGCCCGGGAAATCGCTGCGCTTCGACGTCGACAACGAATACGACCGGATATTCCAACCCCTTTGCCTTGTGAACTGTGGATACGGTAACAGCGTCAGGGCGCTCCAGGAGGTTCTCGGTGGATACGTCGTATCCAGTCTCAGCGGCGTTATCCAAAAAGTTCAGAATTTCGCGAAAACGATCCGGAGAATCAACGCTCATATAGACGGTCTCAACATCTTGAATCATGAGGCTGAATAGTCCGATATCGCGGAATATTTCGTCCGTGAAGCCAGCTTGCGCGAGACCAAACGATTCGAGCAAATCATAAACAAGTTGTTGAGGATAGACGCGCCGGCGAGCGCCGCCCGGAGGCGTGTGGATCAGGCGACCCCAGGTCGTGAGTACAGAAACAAGGGGATTGAAACTCGCTTGCGGATACGCCGGTAAGACCTCGGTATTGAAATGTGCCTGAACCTGCGGTCGCGTAGGTGAGCCGTCACGGAGAAGTCGAAATGTGCTGCGCAACACCGCAACCTGCGGCCGCTCGAAGGGCCCACCTCCCGCTTCAAGGCTGAAACGTATGTTTCTGTCGGCGAGTGCGTGCGTATACGCCACATGCCTCGGGGAGCCGTCTTGCTCGGGCTCGCGAGTCGATCTCATTAAGATCGCAAAATCGGCGGGTGTCAGACCTCGGACAGTGCCGTCCGCCTCTTCATAGGCTGTTCCGAGGAGAGCCTCTATACGCGTGGCAATCCAAGCCGATTCCTGAGCTCGATTGCCAAACCAAGTGATTCTGAAGTCGCGGGGCGAGCGGTCCGCGGCCGCAGTCGGGTTCTTGACCGTTCTGCTGGGCCCGAGTTCCGCAGCCGCAAACGCATCGGAAGCTGCGACGATCGCCGATGTACTCCTGAAGTTTTCTGAAAGAGGAAGCTGAGCAGAGTTGAGATACCTGGCGCGAAAGTTGAGGATGTTACTCACGTCAGCCCCGCGCCACGCGTAGATGGACTGGTCATCATCGCCAACTACGAAGAGGGTTTCCGATAGGCCGTGCAGGCGGCGAATGAGTTCTTCCTGTGCGGGCGAGACATCTTGGTACTCGTCCACCATCAAGTGCTTCAAGTCGGCGACCGCAGGCCGTGCAGCTGGATCGTCACGAACGAGTGCATCAACAACAAGGCGGATCATCAGTGAAAAGTCGATGTACTGATCTTGAGCGAGACAGTCACCCAACCGTTGGAGAGCGTCGCCCAGCTGTGCATCCCGCGCAGCAACTGCCGCAACCGTGAGAAGTTCGTCGTTGAGGATCTTCCAGACGTTCGAGAACTGTCGTACAGCATCAAAGTAACTGTTCCCCCGAGCGCGCGGGCGCAAAGCGCGCAAGCCGAGTCGCCCGTAACGCGAAATGATGTAGAGCTTGAGTCGATTCTCATCCAGAACATCGAACTGCCGGTAGACCGCATCCATTTTGCCGAGAATGTGCTGGCAATAGCTGTGAATTGTCCCGATATACATCGCTCCCAGGACGTTTGGGCTGAGGCCGACTTTCGTGAGCGACTGAGACACTCTGCGTTTGATCGCATCTGCGGCTCTCTCCGTGAATGTAAAGGCCACGATTCCTTCGGGCGTTGCACCACTCGCGAGGAGCCTCGCAATGCGATAAGCGAGTGTTCTGGATTTACCCGAGCCAGCGCAGGCGAGGCACAGTACCTCGCGAGCCGCATCGGTGGCCGCCGCTCTTTGTTGAGCCGTTAGGTCGCGTGCCAGTACATCATCGATATTCACGGGCATGGTCAGTGGTGTGCGGAACGCCGACAAATCGAATGAGATGAAATCGCGGTGTGGATTTGGCGGGCGTGGGCAGCGATGAAAGGTGGAGGCAGCGCGTTGCCGATCATAGCGGCGACGGCAATCTTGCCATCAGTTTTTGGAAATTTGTAGCGCTTAGGAAAGCCTTGCAGAAGTGCAGCCTCTCTCATGGTAATCGCACGATGATAACGCGGATGGAGAAATCGGCCCTTGGAAGGATTGAAGCATCCGGTGGTTATGGTCGGCGCCACGTCATCCCAGGACATCCGTCCGTAGACATCCTTGAATCCGTCACACTTTTCATGGCACGCCTTACGAAAACGAGTGGGCAACTCGGTCCTGCTGCCGCCGTCGGGAGGCGTCATTGCTATTTGCTTCGTCATCTTCACGGTGTGCTTTTCCGAAAAGTCGTGCAGCGGATCTCCGCTTTTTCCGGCTTTGGAAAGGCGGCCGATCGAATCTCTGACCGTGATTGTTACGCTAGATCTTCGACCAAAGCGTAGTGCGGTCGCTCGGCTCCCCAAGAGAATCATACGCCGGCGCCGTTGAGGCACGCCGTAATGGGCAGCATCCAGGACGCGAACCTCGGACTGATAGCCTAAGCGAGCCAGCGCTGCGCAAAATCGTACGACGCGCTTGTCGGCGGCGAGACCGGGCACGTTTTCGATCATGATCGCCTTCGGCGTGAGAGCTTTAATGAACCGAAGGAATTGGAAGAGTAGGTCTTTGTCGGGATCGCGGAGGACATGTTTGCCGTTGAGCGTACGGATTGAGGAGAACGCCTGGCAGGGTGGGCAACCGGCCAAGAGGTCAAGCCCGCCGCGGCGCAAACGCAGCTCGCGCTTCATTTTTGCGGCCGAGAATTGTCTGATATCTCTGCACCAGACGCGTACACCCGCGTGATTAGCCTTATAGGTTTCGACGGACAGGCGGTGGTTATCGATGGCGCCGAGGACAAGAAATCCCGCCAACTTCAGCCCCGTTGTCAGCCCGCCGCAACCGGAAAAGAGGTCAATCGCAACCAGTGTGCGGGCTTTATTCAGAGGTACAGGGCGAGCACGGGATCCCATGTCCCGTCAGTTTAGCATTCGAATCGGCCGCGAAGCGAGGCTTTCTTGTTAACCATAGCACTACTGGTACGGAATGCAAGCACCGTGAGCGCGGAAGTGGGATCAGCGAGCGGGTAGGGCTTTCGCAAGCAGTCGAAGGCGAGCCAAGAGAGACCTGAATCGCTTCTGCACTTTTTTCGGTGTGAGCTGACACTGCCAGATGGTGACGACATGCCAACCCATTCTCTTTAAGGCTGTGTTGTTTCGGTGATCTCTCTTAATGTTTCCTGCAATCTTGGCGTGCCAGAAAGCGGTTCGCGTGGCGGGAAGTGCGGCGCGTTTGCAACGCGAGTGACCATGCCAGAAGCAGCCGTTGACGAAGACAGCAGCACGGCACGCCGGAACGAGGATGTCGGGTTTACCTGGAAGAGACGCGGCATACAACCGAAGACGGAAGCCACTTTTACGGAGGAATGCCCTGACGGTTCTCTCCGGCGTCGTGTGCGCGCCGCGGATGCGCGCCATGATTTCGCTGCGCTCCTGCTTCGAGAACACGTCGGCCATGAGCAGTGTGAATTCTACCACCGCGCGCGATCTTCAAACGTTTGGGTCTGTTCGGGCGCGTCCGAGTCCCCAGCAGTTACGTACAGCTAGTTACTGATTGAGTGAAGAAACGACCTTATAATATACTCCGAACCGACGTGGAATGCGGACGACCTGCAAACAGAGCTCGTCGGGTGTTGCCCTAGCCATGATCGAAAAACTTGAGTTTTATCATGGGGCCGCCATTGTTCGCGTCATTGAGGACTCGCGATGCCGGAGCATCCAGAAACACGACATCGGATACGTCGTCAACGGGAATCGACTGCTGGTTCTGAAATACACGACGAAAGCACATTCTCCGTGGCGGTTTACGATCTCGGCGGAAGATCAGACCCGCATTGGTCAAGCCGCAAAGGACTTTGAGCTATGTGTGCTGGGCCTCGTCTGCGGAGGCGATGGTGTCTGTGGGATCCGGTCGGAACAATTGAACGCATTGCTCGGGAATGGTGCGGGTTGGCTCGCCGCAAAGCGTGTCTTCAACGGATGCTACGCGGTTAGCGGTAGCCTTGGAAGTTTGGACAAGAAGGTCGCGTTGAATCAGTGGCCCGGAATCCTGTTTCAGGAGTCTGAAACCGATGACCGCTAGCGGGAAGAAGAAGAGGCCAGTCACTACGAACGGCCCCCACGCTGTCGAGATTCTCAGGATTCTGGAGGATGATCTGAAAGCTGGCGGGATTGCTGCCGCAGCCCAGGGGGCTGAACGAATTATCGATCTCTCCGTCGATCCGACTGCGGGGCCGCCATCTCAGCCTTCCGACGGTCTTCTCTACGGCCTGATTCAGAGTGGAAAAACCAGCATCATGACCGTAACCGCAGCGATGGCGGCCGACAATGGATTCCAATGCATCATGGTCCTAACGACGGACAACGATCTGCTCTACGGACAGACACTGGAGCGGGTTCGCGCCGGGCTCCGGGGTTTAAGTGTCCTGGGCAAGAGAGAGTGGAGAGACCCCGCACGGTTCCGCAGCAAGCTGCGAACTCCTCCATTCGCCGTTGTGTGCTCGAAAAATGGAAGCATGTTGCAGAGTCTTTTGGACGCCTTCCGATCCGCTGGAGCGAAGAACCTATCGGTCCTGATTATCGACGACGAAGCGGACCAGGCAAGTCTAAACACTCTCACCAGTAAAGGGACGGGCCAGGTTAGCCGAATCAATAACGTCATCACCGATTTCCGAAACTATTTCCCGGTGAATACGTACCTGCAGGTAACCGCCACACCGCAAGCATTGTTCCTGCAACGGCCGGATCATCGCTATCGACCTTCCTTTTCGATATTGAGCCAGCCCGGGCCCGGCTATGTGGGTGGTGATGCATTTTTCGGAAGCGGCAGGGACAATCTCCTGCGAATGGTGGGCTTGACGGAAGTAATTCAACTTCGAGCGTCCAATCAACCGGCTCCGTCGGGAGTTCTACCTGCCGGTTTGCGACGCGCTCTCTACACATTCCTGGTCGGCGCCAGCGCAAAAGTCCTTGAGAGGCCTACGGACAGCTTTGCGTTTCTGTGTCACGTGAGCATGAGTACCAGGGATCATTCCTACATCGTGGGGCTCATCGACTCGTTCAAAGAAGACTGCATCAACGCATTCCAAAAACCGAGTTCCACGAATTATCAATCCATGATGAAGGGTTTACGCGACGCGTATGACGACTTGCTGAGGACGGCACCCACTCTGCCTGATTTTAATCGCATCATCGAGCAAGTAAAGTTCTACATCAATGGCGCGAACATCAGATTGGTGAACGCGAGTTCCAGCGATGAGATCGCGCTTGATGGGGTTTTCAACCTGTTTGTCGGAGGGAACAAGCTCGGACGGGGAGTCACGATCAAGAATTTGTTGGTGAGTTACTACGGCAGAAATCCTCGGACGCCCAATGCAGATACTGTCTTACAACACGCCAGGATGTACGGCTATCGCGAAAGGGACGTCGGCGTGACGCGCTTGTTCCTCCCTCAGCGTTTGGCGGACCACTTTACATCGATCCATCAGATGGAAACGGCGCTGCGTGATCTGCTTGAGCAATTTCCGGACGGCTGTTTTGAAGGCATCTATGTGTCCGGTACATGGCAACCGACGCGTCGTAACGTGCTGGACCCGAATTCTCTCGGATATTACGTTGCCGGCGGGAGCTACAACCCGCGATACCCTCTCCGTTCAGCAGCGATAAAGAAGAATACCTCCTGGTTGGATTCTGAACTCGCCTCCATCAAAGACTCTGACGGATACAAGGAAATAGCGGTCGATCGAATCTTGGAACTTTTGGCGCGATGTGAATTCGATCCGAGCGTTGGCGCACAACTATGGAACCCGGAGAGTCTGCGTGCGGCACTGGAGATGTTGGAAAATATGCGTGGCAGCAGAGCGTATCTGGTTGTGCGGCGCGGACGCGATCTCAGACAACCACGACGGGAAACGCAGGGAATCCTGGCGGGAGGTGAGGACGCTTTGGCGCCGCGGGACGCCGTGACTCTCTTTCTCTACCGCCAAAATGCGACGCCCAAGGGGGAAGCGGTAGTGTGGTGGCCACAGCTCAGATTCCCGGACGGAAATTACGTCCTGGCGTTCAGCTTTGACTGGTAAGTTACTGACTTTGAGAAAGGTTTACGACGATCTGCAAACAACCAGGAGGAGAAATGTCGAAGCCGAAACCGCGGTGGTTGAAACTGGGCCAGCTCGCCAGAGTGCGGGTACGCGTCGCAAGCACAAAAATGGAGGTACGGATCATCGTCCCCGCGGAACGCATCCGGCGCCAATTGGATTCCCTAAAGCCGGGGAAGTGATTTTCGCGGTTTGGTGGCTGCCCGTCTCGGCAGCGATCAAGGATTTGTTGATTCGGTCGAGCAGCTAGGCCGAGGCCGAAGATGACTCACAAGGAAGCAAAGCAGATCGCGGCTCTCTTGAATGATCGCAATCAGCTCGCACGAACCTACACGGCTGCGGATGTGCTGGCCGAAAAAGAGCACTACGTTTACGAGTTGCGCGAGGGGGAAGTCGTTGCGTGTGTTGAGCATAGGCAAGTCCAGTGGTACCAGTTGGAGGTTCGCCATCTGTCGGTCGCTTCAGCCCTGCCGACGCAAGATCGAAGGCCTCGCCGCTGCCTGCCACAACATGGTCCGGTGCATTCATCTTTGGTCTCATGGGCCACCTAGATCGCGTCCACCGCGTTTAGAGCTTCTTGATAAGGACTCTACTGAGCCAGAAGCTGCCGACGCGCGCTTTGGGGGCGTGGCCGGGATACTTGAGTCCGGGCCGCCGCAAACTCCGCCCGATCACGCGCAACTCGGACACTGATCCGGGCCAGAAGTCCTGTTGTGGGAAGTTATTCCAATCCAAAGCTTGCATCCAGGTCGAGTGAAGGCACATCAAATTTAAGTGGCTCAATTCTTTGCCCATGTTGATTTGTTTGATTGGGATGCAGTGGAAAAAGCTCTTATGGAGAGTGAGAATTGGCGAAGTGAAATGTAGAAATCTCACGATCCAGTAAGGGAGCTGCAGGGGATGGTCACCATGCGGATACAACAACGCCTAATCGGATTTATCGCAGTTATTCAGTCGATTCTTTTTCTTACGCATTATCTCCTCTATGAGACGTGGATATCTTCGTCCGTGGGAATCCATGCCCGTGAAACCCTGTGGATCAAAATACTTCTCGGCCTGTTGTCGGTGAGCTTTGTTACAGCTTCGATGCTTGCCTTTCGCTACACAAATGCCGCTGTGCGCGTGTTTTACAGAGCCGCTGCGATTTGGGTGGGCCTGGTGAGTTTTCTATTCTTCGCATCAATTTTTTCCTGGATCATTCTTGGAGTTGCACGACTGGCTGGACTGGACGTTCCCTTCCATCGGATTGTGGAAGCGTTGTACTTTGCTGCAGCAGTCGCCGGGCTTTACGGGATCTTCAACGCAAACTGGACGCGAATCACGCGAATGACGGTGCGGCTGGCGAACTTGCCTTCGGCGTGGCGCGGTCGAACTGCGGCATTGATCAGCGATGTCCACATTGGACACGTGCGAAATCGTAGTTTTCTGCGACGCATCGTTGCCAAGATTTTGAAGGAAAAGCCGGACTTGATTTTTATCGCTGGTGACTTATTCGACGGCACAGCTATTGACGCGAGGCGCGCAGCTGAGCCGTTGAACGAGCTGACAGCTCCACATGGCGTGTATTTTGTCGCGGGAAACCACGAGCAATTTGGGGACGACACAAGATACTTGGAGGCGGTCGCTGCGTCCGGTGTGCGCGTGCTTAGCAATGAGAAGGTCGAGGCAGACGGCTTACAGATTATCGGCGTCTCGTACCGAAACGCGACGCACGGCGGGCACTTTGCGTCACTGTTGCATCGCATTGGCGTGGACCGCGACCGCCCGAGCATCCTGTTGACGCATGCACCCGACCGGCCAGAGATTGCGGAAGCCGCAGGGATTTCTTTGCAACTATCCGGGCACACTCACCACGGGCAGTTCATTCCATGGAGTTGGATGGCGCAGCGGATTTATCGGCAGTTCGTATATGGCCTAAGCTGGATTGGGAAGATGCAGGTATTCACTTCGAGCGGAGCAGGAACTTGGGGACCACCGCTGCGACTGGGGTCGAATCCGGAAATTGTAGTGCTTGAGTTTCAATAAGATTTGTTCTCGGCGTTAAGAAGCAAAATTCTTGAGTACTCCTTTCGTCGTCCTCAGATGGGCAAGGGGTCACGACAGTGGCCGACGTGGGTAGGCTCGATATGGGCCGAAGTCCCGTTCTGGGAAGTTGGAGTTCACGATCCAATTGCCGAGTTAGCTGGATTGCCGGGACGCCGCAGATCCGCATTTGCCTTTGACGCGATTTATTTCACCTTGCCCTTAGTTTGGGCGGTGCAATGGGACCCGTGTCGGTTGTGAACTCGGGTCCTCCTTGGTCTGTGCAGATAATTATTCAGACGGCCAATGGATCGACCGGCTGGGGCATGCAGTGCCTGGTCAATCCGTTGGTCCCCCTTGCCGAACTGCCCCAAACCTGCGTCCGACAAGGACTTCAAATTATGTGAAGCCGGCTGTAACACCATTGGTGACTTGGGGGTGACGCGGAGATTGACGCGAGCCGGGCGCAAAACTAGCTGTTGCGGTCTCAACCTCCCAGAATCCAGATTGAGGACGATGACGGGCACATGTCCAGCATTACCCTTTGATCCGTCGAGTGGAAATGAATCTTGCTTTGCTTGACACTCGAAGGGAAACTCGCTTTTCCACCAAGCACAAGTCAGGCACGTTGCAGAGCGGCGCGTGGGTGGCCGTAACCTCTTTGGTCGATTTTGTTCTGCCTCGATTTCAGTTGACAATCATGATTCATCTCGACTAGTTTCAGTTTCAATTAATCCCAAGAAAAGTATGTCATCTTGATGGATAAGCGGGCATTGTGATGCGCAGGACTCAGATCCGCGTCTTTTCAACGTCATTAGCAGCAGCATTCGCGTGCTTTGGATCGTTGCATGCGCAGCCCGGATCAGGAAACCAGAAATGCAGGCTAGACAAAGTAAACTTGCAACAGCTTGAAGCACAACTAGACGAAGACGAAACCTTTCTCAAGAACTGCGCCAAGCATCCTTCAACTACCGAGTGTCAAAAAGAAGGACCTGGCATTCGTCAGGCTGCTCGCAACCTGAACCACGAAATTGCGGTTGCGATGTTGCAGATATCGTTGGATTGCGCTCCTCCTTCGCCAACACCGCCGACTCCTCCTTCCCCAGCTTTAAAACTCGTCGTCAAAGACGTTTCTCCAGATGCGCCCTTTGGCAGCACCCCGGATAGCGTGGACCAGGCCGGTCGAGTCAATAGCCTAGTACTTGATCCTCACAACGACTCCGTCCTGTATGCCGCGACAGAGATGTCAGGCGTTTGGAAATCGCAAGACGGGGCTAAGACTTGGGTGCACACAAGCGTTGGACTGAAGACTGGGTTGACTCAAAACCATCTCTCACTTGCCGTCGATGATCAAGATTCGCGGCGCCTCCTGTACGCCACCGGAGACGATGATGGAAGGATTGGACAATCGTTTGGCGGACTATGGGTTTCGAACGATGCCGCTGCGACTTGGCAGTATGGGAACCTACCTTGCGGCGGAATCAGCAGCGTCGTTTTCTCAACCGGTCGGCCCTTTGTCGGGACTGGCTGCGGTATTTTTAGTACGACCAGTCAAGCGCTTGCGAATGCCACATGGCAACTCCTTCCACATAGCGTATTCAATGGTAAAGGCGCCGTTCTTGCTGCTGCCGGCCGTCAAACCCTCTTCGCATGCCAGGGCAACCTAGTTTTTCGCTCGACGGATCTAGGCGTTTCTTGGGACAAACCTGTGACCCTCGGTGGCACCTGCTACGGTATAGCGGTGGTTCCCTACACTGGCGAAGCCAATCCAAGTTCTGTGATCGTGATTTACGCTGGTTCCCCTGGCCAGGAAGTTGCGCTCGTGAATCTTCAAACGGGTTCTCAGCTTCCCGGCCTGGGATTTGGTACGGTTTCGGGCAGCGGGTCCGGCCAATCGAATGTGTATGCGCCTCGCATAGCCAGCGCCTCGGCCTCTGCAGTGTTCCCGGGCGACTTATACGACATCTATGTTGCGGACGGATGTGCTTGGTTCGCCTTCGACCCAGACAATGCGCATTGGAACAAGCTCCAGGGTGGAGCAGGCGGATGTTACTCCAATTCAAGTGGTATTCATGTTGATACGTGGGCCATGGCTTTCGCATCCACCTACGATCCGCCCCATGGAATTTGCACATCCTATGCTTCTACGGACGGTGGAGTATTCGCGAACATAAGCACGAAACCAGTGTCGGCCGGCGGCTGCACAAGTGGTTGGGTGACTGCCCAATCCGGCCTCCACGCCATGTACACTTCGACCATCGCAGCGCTGACAGGGAACGTACCGCCGGAGCTTCATCTACTACCTCCCGTGATCTACCTTCCTACCGGCGATAACGACGTGTGGATGGGCAGCCTGGGAGGTGCGTTCTGGACGCCGTTCCGTTTGTTGGGAGATTCCGGCTTCACTCGGATCGATCCCGCCTTTCCAAGCCAAGTTCTGGTCGTTCGCAACGGCAACTATGACATTGTGTCAAACCCGCCTGCACCCACAGGAACGGCTACGAACCTCACCCCTCTCTTGGCAGCGCCGTCGTTCGAAGCCCCGGGCGAGGGCAACGTGGCACAAGTCATGACACTCCCCTCGGAGACCGCGCCGACACATGGCGACTACGTCTCTGTAATAACGGCCCCATCCGCCGATGTCGTCGTGCGCAACAAGACCGATAAGAACCCGCCACAGAATGCGTTCTGGAACGACTTGTCGCCCCTCGATCACTTTCTTCCTGGCACTATCACTAAGATCCAAGTTTCAGGCGGCCATTCGGCTCTGATCGTATATGTGCTCACAACCAGCACTCCCCAGGTTCCCTTCAAACCCCCCAGGAGTGCTGGACAGATATGGCGGGGACAACTTGGGTCGAGCGGTTTGATCGTTCAATGGACCCCGGCCTTCGGCTCCGGCCTAAACGCGTTAAAGCAAGTTGTCAACTTCGTCGTCAATCCCTACGACCCCAGTGAGATCTACGCTGCCGACGCCGGCGACCAGAATATAAAGGTCAGTCGTGACAGTGGACAAACCTGGCAGGTACAGAAAACACTCACGGATATCGCATTGATCACAGACCCGGCCACGAAGCAACCCACGTTCCGATTTGATTGTGGCTATCCAGGGAATCCAAATACCCCTGGCAGGGGACAGGGCGTTGCAACCGGATTTTTTGCAAATGCTTGCGCGCTGGCCGATATTGCATTTGACCGTAATCAGCCAAACGTCCGAGTGGCAGTACTCCATCCTGGCGGATTGGCATTCTCCAATGACGCCGGATTCACCTGGATTCCTCTCGACGTCACCAATGCCAACCCCGCTACAAGTAACGATCTGATGGAATTGCCAGTTTCTGCTGTCTACGATGGCGAATCAGGTTCAAGTGGGGTGGCCACAATCTACATAGCTCTCCGCGGACCGAGCCTCAAAGCAGTTACTGGACCCTTTCCGACCCTTCATTAGCTCACTGAGAACGTCGACATCTCTTGAAGTGCCCGGCCAATCCGTTGGTCCTCCTCTCCCACGCTGCATCAACCCCCCGTCCGACAAGCGTCTCGGCGGATACTGCGGCGTCGGCTGGGCCGCTTGTGACGCGGGTGTGACAACGAGCCAAGCCACGATCGCGGTCACGAGGCGGCCTTTGACTGCCCGTGGGGGGGCGGGAGCAGTGTAGGGGTGCACCATCGTGTAGGGTCTTCCAAAATCTTTTCGGGAAGAGGATCTCCGGAGAAGGCTCTCGAAAAGGGTACACGACCCTTCACCCCTACACATTGCCTGCCTACCTTATGCAGGGAATGCTTCGGTACGTCCCACAGGCCATTCCTTCCCGCTCCCGATGCAGGCACTCTAGGCTTAGGCACCCCTTCGCTCCCAATTTATCGACTATCCCGCCCGAATCGAGCCAGCCGGGTTACTTGCGATAATACCTGTTATCAATAGTTACCCAAGGAATCCCTGGTTTCGGATCAAAGCGTCATAAACCTTTGTGGAGGACCGGGCGGGGACTAATAATGCGTCGCCGAAGGCAGTTGCCCAGTCGCCCCTTCTCATCCTTGACAGCACATTTCTCGAAGGCAAGAATACCCAGGCGAAATACAGAAATTTGGCCAGTACTCTGAAAGATCGAATTTAAAAACCCCCCGGAAAAGTGCTTCATGTATTCACTATTTGGGTCCACAAGAGAAGTTGGGGCACCAAAGGCATCGGGGACTCTCTCCCCTCAAGACAGACCACAATCTTCCCTTCAATTAGCCGACAAGACTCAGAGCAGAGGTTATCGGCTCTGGGGTTGGACTCTCGCGATCACTGGAAGGATTCTGACGCTTGCGGGAGCAATTCTCGGTCTTCTAATACCTTTTAGCGGTTCCATTGGGCTGCGAGTCGTCCCTGGGGAGATAGTACTAGGCCTAGTTGTTTGCATCGTGGGACTAAAGCTGGAGCTTCTCGGCCGTCGCTATACGAGAAGAACGTTAGGAACAGTAGATGCAACGGATCTTCTCGATCCCGTTATTTATCTCCGGCCGTTCAACGCTGACATGCAAACAATGGAACTCGTCGAAGAAGCTTCCTTCTGGAGGGCAGTCGTACCTCCTGCCGACCAATTCTGGAGAGAAATCCTGAGCTGCTTATGGATTATCCCCTCACTTCTGCGATTAGTTGTGACAGTACCGCGTACGGAGGAGGAACAACTCGAGTACGCTCTCAGGGGCATAGGACCGACAGTCGCCGTTGCCCGACCGGGAGAAAATCTGCCACCCGCGGGTTTCCGACGTCTCAAACTGGACCCTACCTTGTGGCAAGAGCAAGTGACAGCGCTCTTGCGACGTGCTCGCCTCGTTGTGCTGCGGTGCGGTGCGGCTCGTGACACTGGCGATGGGTACTGGCCGACTTATCATTCGGACACCGTCGTGGGCGGACTGGGATGGGAGATCGCGGCTGCAGTCAAAGAAGTCCCGCCAGCAAAGCTGATACTGCTGTCGCCATTTAACGGGATTGAATACGAGGACTTCCGTCACAAAGTCAAAGGTATATTTCCACGTGGCCTTCCTTCTTGGGTTGAATCCAATCCTAGAATCGGAACGATCCGAAGCTTAATTTGGTTCGACAAGGAGTGGACCCCCGGCGCCGCACCGCTGACTTGGATTGATACGGCCTGGCGACTGGACACTCGGTACCCCTTGGCGAAGAACCTGCGAGATAAGTTCCAAACCATACTCACAACAGAACAAACTGCTTGGGGCACAGCTTCGCTTACAATAAAGAGGGTGGTCGCAAGCGTCCTGGATTGCGTTTTCGTGATGGCAGTTTTCTTTCTCCCGCTCATCCTTGCAAATAAGGGGTCTATCCTGGACCTTGAGCACAAAATACAAAATTCGCTCCTCGTGGCAATTCTGCTCTTCAGTGCGGCATTCATCTGCTACGAAATGTTCTTGGAAGCGTCGGGCCAGATGGCCACGTTCGGGAAGCGCCTTCTCGGTTTGCTCGTAACAGACTCGTCGTCAAAGAGGCTTTCTCTTGTCGCAAGCCTTAAGCGCGCTTTATTCAAACTGCTTCTCCTCCCCTTCACTTGGATACCTATATTTACGAGGACTGGCCTCACGCTGCATGACCGTCTGTCAAGGAGTGTCGTGACAAGCCGTTTTATCCGAAACAGCGAGCCTCAGCGTTTTCCTTTTGCAGCCAGCGGCTCGCTAATATCGTTGGCGACTTGCACCTTCTTGATTTGGACTGTGGTGGTCCACCTGCCCCAGCTAACGCGAGCATCAGCGATCAGCTTCCCGAAGGGCACTCATTCGGTAACAATAAATGTCGATACGGAAAATGGTTGGGTACTACTCCCTGTAGAAATAAATGGGCAAAAACTCTCCTTTCTGTTGGGTAGCATGATGGCCGAAACCATGATAGACGGTAGAACAGCAGCGCGGCTGAATCTGGAAAAACTTCCCGGCAAATTCAAGCTTACTTCTTCTGGTGCCCAACAAACGGACGTTGAATTCACAGAGAAGGCCACCATTGCAATTGGTGACGCCAAATTGCGGGTTCAGAGACTCGTTATCTCAGGTCTACCAAACGCGATGTCAACCTTTCACAGAATTGACGGAATCATAGGTTATGGTCTTCTGAATTCATCGGTAGTCGAGATAGATTACCCAATGAAGAGAATAACCCTTATCGAATCTAATTCATTCAAGTACCTGGGAGGAGGAGAAAGTCTTCCATTGGCATTAAGCAAAGGCTGGGCCTCAGTTGGCGCTACTCTGCTAATTCATGGATTTTCACCATCACATTCAGACTACTGGATCAACACTGCCTTGAAGTTACCAATAGGAGATCCTAAGTGTCGTTCTTTCGCTTTCACCATTCCATACTTCGCTGGAGAAAATGCTCATAAACATGCACATCTTCTTGAAACCGGACAATTTGAATCGATCAAGCTAGGGGGCATAAAACTCGACGATCTGGGACCAGATTGCTGTGCTAAGCCTGCGTGGCCAGGCTCACAAATAGGTGCGGGCCTGTTGAAGGGCTTTATTGTTACCTTCGACTATCCCCACGCGCGTCTCATCCTTGAAAGACAACACTAAACGGAAGCTGGGCTACCTCGGATAGTCTCTCCAATGCGTCCCGATTGTGACATGCGAGCGAAAGCGATCTGGGTTCGTGTGGCGACTTACACGTTTCACGATGCGATCGTTTGTTCTATCGCAGGGGGACGGCGAAGGACGATGTAGGTGGGGAAGGTCCCATAGTACTTCGCGAGAGCGGTCTGGCCGACGTAATCACAGCGAAACTCCTCGATTCGTGAGGCAGCAGCAAGAGCCGCAAATGCCTGGCTGGCGTAAATCTGACCGGGGGGCGTGACGGGTTCGATCCGGGCGGCTCGGCTAACGTGGACCCCAATGTAGTTGGGGCGCTGTGTGACCGGATCCACGCAGGGGTACACAGGACCTGCGTGAAGGCCGATGCGGAGGCTCAAGTCCGGCAGGCCCTTCTTTTTCCAATCAATCGCGGCAATGTGGTCGCGGACATCGAGAGCAAAGTTGCCCGCGTCGCGAACGCTCGCAAAAACAAAGTACAGGCCGTCGCCCCAGGTATTTTTCAGAACGGGGGCATACGGCGAATTTTGGACCAACTCGCCTATCACGCCAAGAAAGTGGCGCACAAAAAGTGCCACTTCATTTTCCCCCAGCTTGCTGAAGCCGACGGCGTCAGCAAAGAGAAGGCCGTGGATTGCGGGGGTAAGTTCCAATGACGTTGGTGAAGTAGTCTGGGTAGTCTCAGGCCGTGCCGCGTGTTGTCGCGCGCGGTCCGGGCAATGGCATGCGAAAATTTCGTCTAGGCGGATAATTTCGACAGCAAAACCGCTACCGCGCCAATGATCAACGGTCCATGCAGTTCCGCCCGGGCCGTTCCCCGCCTTACCGTCCCACACGGCGAGCGGAATTGGAGCAGAGCCGAGCCGCTCGGCACGCCCGATGGCCAGCCCAAAAAGAAGCAGATTCGAGTACTCGAATTGCACTGTGCTGCCGGTGAGGCATTGGTTGGAAGCCAGTGTGATCCCAGCGGCCTTCTGCAATATGGCTTCGCAGCGGTCTCCCCAGTTGCTACCGGGGATGATTTCGACACTGTCGCGGATGAATTGGTCTTTCTCGTAGGGCAGGACGATTTGAATCTCACCCCCCATTTCGAGAATGGTCTCGGCGAAAAGGATGTCGGAGCCGCAGGCGAGAGAACAATAGCCAAAGCCCGCCTCAAGGGATTTAAGACGGTGGCGAAGCGAATCGCGGACCGCAGCTTCAAGGTCAGGCGGAAAGCGGGGATTCGTACGGTCTGGGGTGTCTATCATGTGCCCCGCGAACATGATCACGGAAGGAATCTTGAAGCAAGATTCGATGCGGTTCTGGTCTCCATCAAGGTGCGCGAGAAGAAGCCGCGCGTTAAGACGAGTGGAGTGCAGGTCGCCAAAGCGGTTGCCTGCGATTTCCGATGCCTGTCGATAGTAGCCCTCGGCCTCGGACCAGTTGCCGAGGATCAGTGCAGATTCACCGAGGACCGCCAATAGCCAGTATGGGTCGGCCTTCGTTTCTTTCAATCGTTGCAATTCGCGGGAACAGGTTTCGCGAACGTCGCGCGCAAGGCTTTCTGCCTGGCCCCGTTCGCATAGAGCAAGGGTTAACGTGGCGACGTTGATGCCGGACCAGTAGCCGTGAGTGAGTTCGTATGCCTCAGCATAGAACTTCCGAGCCCGGCGAAGGAGGGAATTGCCATCGGGTGTATCTGCCGCGGCTTCGGCGAGCTTTTTGTAGGAACTGCCCAGCAGCCCCAGAGTCTCTTCGTCCCGGTGGCCTTCCTGGTAGAGACGTAAAAGGATTGTGATCGCTGGCTCGACGGCGCCGGTTCGGGCGAGTGCTGAGGCGAGGAGCTGCCGGAGGCGGAAATCTTCGGGAAAGTAACTCAGCCCTTCGTGCAAGACGTCGTACGCCAGGAGCGGCTCGCCCATTTCAAGGATTCGTTCTCCCAGGGTGCGAAACGGCTCAATGGACCTCGACCAAAGCGTTGGATTACGCGCATTCCATGCAGCGATCAGTTCCACGAGCCCAAGTGTTTTGGTAGGGTGAACTATTTGCTCAAAGGTCGCTTCTTGATCGCTCGGCATCGGTTTACGGTACAACCGTTCGACTCGAAAGGCCAACTGTTGAAAAATCGCTTTATCACAAGTAACCCATGGCTGCGGTGGGTATCGAACATACCGGTTAGGAAATCGACACAGGATCGATCCGTTGGTCGCTGCTCCACCCAATATCTGTAAGCCGATTCGGAACAAGGGCTTCGGAACTAAGCGCTGGCTGCGACTGCGGTCTTTGTGACGTGGCCGTGCCTCTGCAGGAGTCTTCGACGATTCTGTTGAACGGGCATCTCAGCCGGCAGTCTCGCAGGTCGCGCCCAGATCTGTTCCGTCCGATCCACCATGGTGCGTATGTAAGCCGGCGAGAGGTGAGCGTACCGCTGAGTCATCGCGATGGACTTGTGTCCCAGAATGTCTTTGAGCGCGTATAGTTCCCCACCCGCCATCATCCACTGCGAGGCAAACGTGTGCCGCAGATCGTGGAAGTGCAGGTCATGTAGGCCGGCACGCGCCAAGACCTTGCGGAACCCATGCTGAAGCCAGCCCAACCGACCGCCTGCGGCGTTGGTGAACACAAACTCTGACCCTGGCGTTCGCGGATAATTGTGAAAGAGATCGACGACGGTCGAATCCATCGGGACGTGTCGCGGCTCACCGTTCTTCGAGTCTCGGATGATGATGAAGCCCGAGTCGAAGTCCAAATCGTTCCACTGCAGGCTCCGGATCTCGCCGGAGCGCATCCCGGTATGGAGCGCCACAGTTACTATCGCTCGGAGGTGGGGCGCGATCCAGGACTCCACGAGCAGGTCGCACTCCTCGCGCGACAGATACCGCAGCCGCGCATTATTCTCGGGCAGGAACCTGATGCCCTTCATAGGGCTCTGGTCCAAAAGTTCCCAATCGACAGCGCGGTTGAACATGTGCCGGAGCCTGCACATGATCCGGTTGACCGTGGCGGGCTTGCACGTTTGGCGCTTCCGGGCCTGCCAGTCTTGGAGCTCCGCCCGCGTGATCTGGCCGATGGGCCGGCTACCAAGTTCGCGGACCCAGAACTTAACCCGGTCGCGCTCGGTGTTGACCGACTTCAGCAGGGCTGTGCAACGCTGCATGTAAGTCTCGGCGAATTCCGAGAACGGAACTCTGCCGACGTTACGGTCGAACGCCTTTTCAGTGTGGTGCAACTACCCGGATGCTCGGATCATATTCCAAGCTCTTTTCTACTCGAAAGCTTTCGTCCCCCAATTGGCCCACAAGGGTAATCTCAAGCGGCAATCCGGTATCTCTCGCAACCCAGACGTCCATAACTCCAGACATATTTTGACGGATGTCCCGCACGCGGATTTCCGCGCGATAGTGATCCGTTGTCTGGCCGCGTAGAGTCTCTGCTCCTTTAAGCGAAACCTGATCGATACCATCAATGATCGCGTTTTGAAGCAAATCCGCAATCGGGGGCTTAGGCACAGCGGGAACATCAAACCTCGACCAACCTGTAGCGCTCTTGGTGTGGAAACTGTTCCCAAGCAAGTAGAATTCTTGCCGCCCACTTTCGCTCGTTTGCACGAAATGATAACGATTAGGTCTTTCGATTTCCCAAGTCTGCATCACTGTCACGCCCGCATGTTCGAACTTTACTGTCAATCTTTCCCGCGGGGCGGCGGTTTCTGATTTGAAGGAATCCAGCAACGCGGATTTCGGAGTCGACGCCAAGCCGAGCGGCGTTGCTAACAGGGCCATTCCAAGTGCATACGCTGCATATTTGCGTGGAGAGGCCATAGTTCACTCACGGATGAGGCGAATTCGGATTTTGATTTCCATTATGAGTATGGTTGTATCGAGCTCGCCAGGCCATGAATTGTTCCGGCGCAAATTCCAAGGCGCCCATGGAGCAGACTCCGCCAACGCCGCGCTGCTGAAAGAAAAGGTCGCGACCGTCCACGGGAGGACCCATGCACGAATTCAGGTCACCCGTGCCGTATGCAGGGCTTCCGGGCAACGGCGCGAAGATAGAATCGAGCAGAGGCTCAGCCGCAGATACACCATGACAAGCGGGATCGGCCGGGAATTGGATGTTCTGAGATTTGAAGACAATCAAATTTGAAAATCCACCACAATTGAAAGGAGCGTTGCGGGACACGATTGTGTTCTGCAACGCAATGCCCGCCCCCGTCGCACGGGCAAGCGCGAGATTGCGTGCGCGGATCCCTCCTCCCTGATTTTCGGCAATCGTCACATTGCGCAGATCGAGCTGGATCCCTTCGATCGCCGCACCGGCCCCTGTGTTTCTAACCAAGAGTGTGTTGGCAACCACCATCGGCTGTTGCGCACTCGCAAGAACGAACAGGGCGCTGCCGGCAACGGCTGAGTTGCCCTTAAAGATCGAACCAGCAACCAAAACCTTGCCAGGCCCGGAATACAGGGCGCCACCCTGCGAATTTGCGTGATTACCCTCAAACCGCGCGGCGAAGATCGTCAACGAGTTGGTGCCGGCCAGATCAGCGTCTACCGAGCCACCTCGCGCTGCAGAATTTCCGACGAAATCAACGTAAACCATTTTGACCCGAACGGCGCCCTGGGTTATGGCAATGGCGCCTCCGTTGGCGGTGGCAACGTTGCCATTAAACTCGACATTGCGAAGGTCGGCTGAGTTTGCATTGCCATCAATAAGGATTCCCGCGCCGCTTGTTCCGGTGTTGCCCTGGAACTCACTATGATCGAGGTTCAAAGTCCCAAACGGGGCGAGCTTTACACCGTTGCTCTTGTTCGCGGAAAACTTGCAGGAACTCACTCTGGCTCCGCCGCCGTCGCCGATCCCCAGGCCCGTTTCGTTGGCGACAAAACTGGAGTGGTCTAACTCGGCGGATCCAGTTACATATAGTGCGTATCCGGTATTGGCGCGAAACTGCGTGTTCTTGACACGAAGCGTGACGTCCGAATCCGAATTCCCAATAAAAACCGGTGATTCATTCTCGGAGATATCCACGCTTTGGAGCGTGATCAGGGAAGTGCCGTGGCTGAAATCCTTCTTGATTGGAACAAAAGGATCTAATGGTGGAGTGGAAATCACACTCGCGGACGACAACCGAGTTAGCCCACCAGAGAGAACACCGGGAAGCCGGGCTCTGCGGAGCGTGAGATGTGACAGAGAGAGGGTCAGGCCATTGCTAACGACTTGAAACATTGTAAGTTGGCGGCTCTCCGCGTCCAGAGTGATGTTGTCAGCTCCACTTATATCTATGCTCTTGTCGATCAGGTAACTCTTGGTGATACGGATCGTTGCTAGCCCTCCACAGGAGAATGTGATTTGGCCGCCCGTTTGCAAGGCGGTTTCAAGATTCAATCCCGGACCACCTTCATCATCCTGGTGACATAAGGTAACGACGCTATCGGCGAGCGTTGCCACTGGCGAGAGGTGGAGTGTGAGCGCAGCCAGCGCTGCCACGCGAGCGGGTGTTAGTAATTGCTTGACCATTGCGGTGAATTCCAAGATCTAAAGTCGAGTGTAATTTGTTTTCCGCTGGCAGGGCTTCCGATCCTGATCAGCCCGTCACCAGAAGAATTGATTACCTGGCCTTCCGCCAACGGCCAGTCGCCAATCGGGGGCAGATTGCCGTCGAAGCTGTAAATCCCCCCCGAGGCCGCTTGGTCGCTGGGAATGACAAAGAGAATGGTGTGGCCGCTGAAGGTGTGATACGTGCCGACAAATTTATTGGGGGAGAAAGAGTCCGGGCTGGGGAACGCGGAAATGCGTGACTGTCTGAACTCCTGGAAGATGAATTCGTTCATCGTTGGGGCGAGGATTGCATCGATAAAATCGATGCCTGTGAGCATGTACGGAGCGTCATACACTTCAAGCAGTGCGCACGCCGTTTTGCTCTTATCGGGGGGCGGGAATCCAGGACCTCCGCCACCGGGACCGGGGCACGTCCATTGCGCGATTGCAATGAAGAAGGGGTGAGCCGCGCCTAGACCGGGGCATCTGGCAGAATTGATGAACATCCATTGGTAGGTGAAACCATCCGCTGGCGAGGGGTCTTTGCAATCCAGGTATAGCTGCGGAATCTGAATGTTTAGCCCACAAGCGAAGCCGTCTGCTATACACGCATTGTCGTCACGGCTGGTGCCGGAACCTCCCGACCCCTCTATGCGAATCAATTCGTCCAGCGTGAGCCCGCCATCGGTAGGGATAAGGACGATTGGAAGTGCGGCGCCGCTTTCGGAACCGATTCCGTATGTGTGGTCTGCCGGCGGAGAATGGATGCCTCCGCCAGTCAACAGAAAACTGGGGCTCGACGAGTAGATTTCTACGCCAGCGTGGTGGATCTTTTGGAAGGAGGCCGGCCGGCTGACGGCCAGATCCATGATCGGATCTTCCAAACGATATGTGCTAACTGCTGGTGTGACCCATTCCGTATTTGCAGCTAGCACGGTAGTGCCATAATGGTTCGGATCTGCGCAACTATCATACGGCGAGGGCTCAGTTCCTGGGGGCGGTGGGGGCGGAGCTCCCGCCAGTTGCGTTTGCCCGGCGAGGACCAAGAGTCGAGTGACTTCATGGTCGGCTCCACTGCAGTGATTGTACAGATTGCGCGTCAATGGATGTGCTGGGTCGTAGCCGTCGTTCTCCGCCAGCCTTCGAAACGGTGCGTAGCGACGGGCACGGCTACTTCCCAGTGCGGCTTTCGCGGTTTGAAAATCGAGTATGATTCTCGCGGCGGTATGGATTTCACTGTCGTCGATCTTGTCGGTCAGCACATTGCGGCCAGTAAAGTCATAAAGATTTGTGATTGCGCTCAGGCTGTAGCGCGCATAGGGCCGACCGTTATACTCGTCGAACTCCTGCTTAGCAATCCTCTGGAGGCGGTGCAGCAACCAGTCGTGCGTTTCCGATTGTTGTTCCAATAGGATATCGAGACCTGGATAGTCCGGCGGCAGCTCGGCAATCATTTCTCTGTTCGTTAAGTAACGGGTTGTCTCACGGTTCAATAGGTGATTTTCGGTTTCAGGAATGCGAGCGAAGGAAAAAGGGTCGAGAATGGTCGTTGCTAGAGCGAGCTGCGGCGGAATCGCGACATCCATTGCGGCGGTCGTCGGAAACAGCGCGTGGTACGCTGATGATTCGAACGGGCCGAGAAAATACAACGCCAGTAGGAACAACCAGCGTTTTAGAAGGTAATCTCCCACGTCGTCAAGCGAATCGCCAGCTCGTTTGAGCCAAGACTGGCTGTCCACATAATCCTGTGCACTGCCGGTTGAGTTTTCCCGGTCCCCGCAGTCATAGATGAGCGAATAATCCTCACGTCCAGGCGGGCCCTTTGCAATCAGTAGTTTCGAGATGATGTTCTGGCGTGTGGCTTCATCGAGCGCCATTAGCCCGACTCTGGTCTTCCGGGAGCCCATATACAGCGCTCTTACGATCTCGCGCATGTCCACGTCGTACTCGCCATGGGATTCGACGAGGACCTTTGTCCCGCCTTTGAAGGGGGCAGACAACGCTCCAACGGCCGGGAGACACGGATCACCAGAGGTGCCCATCTGGTCGTGCTTGCTGTAGAGTGCGAGAGTATCGTTGATCTGTGCGCGCAGGATGGCGGGACTAGCTATGGCAGGACACGACTTTCCCGCGTACCACATTTCGATTTTTGTATCTAAGATTGGAGTTACACTTTCGCCTTGATGGTCGTAGTTCTCGCGCTTCAACTCGGTCTGTAATGCTCCGAATTCAACCTCATCTCCGCACCAATAATAGCTGATGACCGCTAACGCGCGGCCGTCGAATGTGTTTGCTGAATCATCGGCATTCGGAAATGGAATCGTCTGCGCGCTAGCCGAAGTCGGTAAACACAATTCCAATGCAATAAGGGACAAAACCACGACGGCACACGTCTTGCATGCGGGAGAGCGGAGGGTCGTGCTTCCTAACTCGGGCGCAATTAGCATCCGCGTGGACCCTGCCTGTAAAGTCTGCGCCAAACAGCGTGACCGAAAACCGAAACACAGAAGACGCCACCCAGTTCGACGGGGCGGTGCCCGCAGTCTAGATCCCTTAGTAACTCAAAATAACGGCTAAGTCAACGTGCCGGACGCCGAATTCTCTTCTACGTGCGATCCCGATGATCTGGTCTCAGAGATCGTCGTGACGCCGCAGTGACGAAAGAACCGCTAAAGTAGGGGATCTAGAGGGGAGATGGGCGCAATTACAGATACAGAGAAACCGCGTCGGACGGGTTTAGGAGCAATACAGGGTAGCGGTCGGAGTTCAATTTTATCGGCTCATAAACCTCTCTCTTCGCTCCGCCTATCTCCGCCTAGATACGCCACAGTTTGACTGTTGAGTGACTTATGAGATTCTCATTCCACTGCCGCCCGCCCCTTACCGCCCGCAATTGCACAATCAACTGCCACCCAGAATTGCCGTCAATATCGTCAATCCGTGATACAACTCTCAGCGGGAGTCGGAGACCCGCGAAGCCTCCCGAACCGAAGGCAAAGGTGTGTAGGTCGCGACACTCGAAGAATTCTCTTTTCCTGTTCCCGCCAATTAAGTGGGACGCCGCGCAAGAGGTCCTTGAGCGTGAGGTCGGGACGATGGTTGCCTGTTAACAATGCCTCGGTGATCTGTGGCGACAGGTTTGCGAATTGTAGGATCCGTCTGACATATCGCCGGGTCAGGCCTGATTTCCGGGCTAGTCCACCGATCGTCGTGACCTCCCCGGCAACGATTCGTTCATACCAGCCTCGGGCGCGTGCAACTGCCTTCACCAATGATGGCACACGCTCTGCTTCGAAGCTCGATTCACCGTGAGGTGAAATCACGCGGAGTTCGCCTCCCCGGCGCAGAACCTGGAACTCGGCGGTTAGTTTCAGAGTGTCAAGTTCGTCTCGCCGTGAAGGACGGAGGGAATCGGACTTGAGCCCCACTAAGGTTGCGAGCAGCTTGCCTCTATCAACCTCGATCCGCACTGCTCTCTCTCCGATCGTGACCTGTCTCAGTATTTTCCCAACGAACTCATACCGCCTGGAGACCTTAAGCGCCGCCCATTCCTTCGCCAAGCGGGTGGCGTGTTCAGCTGCTGCATGTCTGCATGATGCATCTTTCATTCCGACAGTGCATTTACTGGCCTTCTGGAGCAAAAGGTGTATTTGAAACAAAACAAGCTGTTCCAGGTCATTGGCTGGAAACCGGGTGATTTTGGGTTGGGTCCCAACCTTCTGGATTTCGGTTTGTGAGGTGTAATACCGGTATCGTTTCCCGTTTTTTACGGAATGTGTAGGTGTGAACCGGGCGCCGCTGCTATCGAAGAGTCTGCCGCTCAGCAAACTCCGGGTCGAATAGGATTTTCCGTTGTGATGCGCTTGATTGTTTGCTTGCAAGCTAGCGGCGACTTTGTTCCACAGCTCTCGCGGCACAATTGGTCTGTGTCTCCCTAAATGGGATTCCTTCCGGTGGACGATTTCCCCAAGGTAGATGCGATTGTTGAGCAGATGATAGAGAGCGCCACGAGAAAATGGGTCACCGCCGTAGGTGTGCCCAACGGGGCTCTTACGAACCTTGCTGCGGATCTGTTTGCGTTCCAAGAATTGCTTGAGCTTGCTGACGCAACTCAGCCGCAGGTATTGACGGAAGATTTCGCGAACCGTGCTTGCCTCAACCTGGTTGACAACAAGTTGACGGTCGACGCAATCGTAGCCGAGAGGAACCAGGCCTCCCATCCAAATGCCCTTTTTCTTCGAAGCTGCGATTTTGTCGCGAATCCTCTCGCCCGTGATTTCGCGTTCGAATTGAGCGAAGGAAAGCAATACGTTTAACGTGAGCCGACCCATCGAAGTCGTAGTGTTGAAATGTTGGGTGACGGAAACAAAGCTGACCGTCTGTGAGTCGAAGATCTCGATGATCTTGGAAAAATCGGTAAGCGAACGAGTGAGGCGATCAACTTTGTAAACGACGACTGTATCGACCTTGCCTGCGCGAATGTCATTTAGAAGGTGTATCAACCCGGGGCGCTCCATCGTCCCTCCGGAGAACCCACCATCGTCATAGCGGCTAGCCAGCACGGCCCAGCCCTCATGCTTCTGACTAAGAACATAGGCGCGGCAGGCCTCGCGCTGGGCCTCAAGAGAATTGAATGACTGCTCGAGCCCTTCTTCGGAAGACTTTCGGGTGTAGATGGCACACCGGACGTTTCCCTTACTCATCGCGGTGCCCCCAGATCTGAACTGGCTTTCTTAAGCCCGAAGAAGGCCGGGCCGGACCAGCGGGTTCCCGTAATCTTTCGCGCGATCTCCGAGAGGCTCCGGTAGCAATCGCCACGATATTCGTAGCCCGATTCGGTTACGAAAACCTCATGCGTGTGATCGCGCCACTGGCGGAAAAGCCGTGTTCCGGTCTTGATCCTGGGTCGGCCGAGCGGCTCGTTTGATGTCCGATTTCGATCGAGAGCTCGGGCAATGCGACGCAGCTCTACGAGTGCGGTGGGTTTGAGGCCTCCATGTGCGTTCTCCTGAATTCTGTAGGCCAGAAAGGGAACCAAGATTTCTCGACGAATGCCGGGCGGAGCCGCATTCTTGTAAAGCTCTCGCCAGAGATCCAACAGCTCAGACCGCGACAAAGTGCACAATTTGGCGATCTTATCGGAGATTCGTGATGCCATTTTTCTCCTAAGCACCAGCACATTCACGCTCGCGGGGGGCAAACAGTCAAGCAGAAGTGATCCGTATATAGGATTTCTCACCTAAAACCGGAATCTCAGGCATAGGTACCCTTTGGGCGCAAAGGTCTGGTGGATTCAATTTTCCCCTTTTTTGCCAGAGAAAAATTTCGGACGCTGCAGAGCGTCAAAGGAGGCCTAAGAAATGCACAAGAGGATTCTCTCTATTGAGTATCGCCCCGTCGCGTCTCTCAAGCTCAATGCGCAAAACCCACGTTTTCACACGGGCAAGCAACTTCGTCAGATTGCAGACAGCATCAGAACCTTTGGTTTCAATGTGCCCCTGTTGGTCGATGCTGATTCACAGGTGATCGCAGGGCACGGTCGTTTGCTGGCCTGCAGACTTCTTGGCATTACCCGCGTTCCGATCATTCGCCTGCAACACTTGTCGGAGGTGCAGAGACGAGCGTTTATCATCGCTGACAATCGACTCACCGAAAAATCCGAGTGGGACGACCGGTTGTTGGGTGAACAGCTCAAAATCCTGTCAGAAGCCGAGTTAGATTTCAAATTGGAAGTTATCGGCTTCGAGATGAGCGAAATCGATTTGTTCATTGAAAATTTCGCTCCGGCCCCCGAGGAAGGAGGAGACCTCGCTGACGCGATCCCTGACCCCAAGGCAAAACCCCAGGTCACTCGAGCCGGTGACCTGTGGGTCCTGGACCGCCATCGGGTCTACTGCGGCGACGCCCGAAATGACTCTGCCTATTCCGCACTGATGGAGCGGCGACGTGCGGAGATGGTCTTTGCAGACCCGCCTTACAACGATCCGATCGACGGCTATGTGACAGGATTCGGAAAGATCCATCATCCCGAATTCGCCGTCGCTTCGGGCGAAATGAGCGTAACTGAATTTACCGACTTCCTTCGGAACATATTTGAGAAGTTAGCGCGCAACAGCGCTGACGGAGCATTGCAGTTTTTCTGCATGGACTGGCGACACGCGGGAGAATTGCTTTCAGCCGCTCGTGCAGTCTATTCAGAATTCAAAAACATCTGTGTATGGGTAAAGGAAAACGCCGGACAGGGCTCGCTCTACCGCAGCCAGCATGAATTGATCTTCGTCTTCAAAGTTGGCAAGGGACCCCATCGCAATAATATTTTGCTCGGCCAGTACGGACGTTACCGCACGAACGTGTGGAATTATCGGCGCGTGAACTCGCTATCTCGAAGCACAGACGAAGGATGCCTGTCCGACCTTCACCCGACGATAAAACCAGTCGAGCTGGTCGCTGACGCAATCCTCGATTGCACGGCACGCGGTGACATCGTGCTCGATGCTTTTTTAGGAAGTGGCACGACGCTGATTGCGGCGGAACGGATAGGCCGTGCTTGCTACGGGATCGAGCTGGATCCCTGCTACGTCGACACGATTATGCGGAGGTGGCAGCGATTTACTGGCCTCGATGCCGTACACGAGCCAACAGGACAGACTTTCACGCAGCGTGAAAAGGAGGCTGCCGATGGTGGCGAATGAGTCCCACTCAACTTCTGATGTCGGCTATGGAAAGCCTCCGAACCACACTCGCTTCCGCAAGGGTGTCTCTGGCAATCCAAAGGGCAGGCCGAAAGGGACCCGAAATCTGGCAACCGTCCTGGAACGAACCTTGCAAGAAAGGGTCGTCATCAATGAAAACGGAATACGTAAGACCGTCACAAAACTTGAAGCGGCCATAAAGCAACTCGTCAACAAGGCGGCAGGCGGAGATCTGTTCGCGATGCGGCAACTGACTGCGCTTGCCGGTTCGGAGGAGATAGAGCCTGCAGCAGCGAGGAATAAGGCCGACCTGTCCGAAGGAGACCAGAAGATCATGAATCGGTTGCTCGAACGATTGCAGAAACCGGAGAAAGGAGATGACGATGGCAACGATGACTAGGGTAGAACTCCAGGTTCTGTTACGACTGGATTTTGCGGCGTTTGTGGAGCGAAGTTTTTATGAGCTGAATCCCCAAACGACTTATCTACACAACTGGCACATAGAGCTTGTTTCGGACGCGCTCGAACAATGTCGCGCCGGTAAGCTACGACGCCTCGCTATCAATGTGCCACCACGATCGCTGAAGTCACACATGGCCTCGATCGCCTTTCCAGCCTATCTACTTGGCCATAATCCTTCTGCCCAGATCATTTGTGCGAGCTATGCCCAAGACTTAGCAGACAAGCTTGCCGGAGATTGCCGATCGTTGATTATGTCCGACTGGTACCAGGAACTGTTTCCTAGAACTCGTCTTGCTACTCGGAGGCCTGCGTTAAATGATTTCATGACAACGGAGAAAGGTTTTCGTTTGTCCACTTCTGTGGGCGGTGTTTTGACGGGACGAGGTGCCGACTGGATCATCATTGATGATCCCTTGAAACCAGAAGAGGCACTATCTGAAACTCAACGCAAATCCGTGAATGATTGGTATGACCATACACTTGCAAGCCGCCTGAACGACAAAAACAGCGGCTGCATTGTTCTGATCATGCAGAGGCTTCATGAAGATGACCTGGTTGGCCGCGTGCTTCGACAGGGCGATTGGAGACTTCTTAAGTTTCCGGCCATCGCGGAGGAAGATGAAAACTACACGGTTCGCACCCTGTACGGCGAACGGAAGTTCGCCCGTCGTGCGGGTGATGCATTGCATCCTGAACGTGAATCTCTCGAAGTGCTTGCTCGCATGCGTGAGATTCAGGGCGAATACAATTTCGCGGGGCAATATATGCAGAGCCCTGCGCCTTTGGGGGGAGGTCTGATCAAGACCCATTGGTTCAAGACCTACACACCTGCAGAGCTTCCTGTGGAATTTGAGCTCGTATTTCAATCTTGGGATACGGCGAATAAGAGCACGGAGTTGAGCGACTACACTGCCTGTACCACGTGGGGCATGGTGAACGACCACCTCTATCTCTTGCACGTTCTGCGTCGACGTCTGGACTACCCGGATCTCAGGCGGGCGGTGAAGCAACAGGCGGAGGTCTACAGCGCCAAGAACATCTTGATCGAAGACAAAGCTTCGGGAACTCAGCTCATCCAGGACTTACAGGCCGATGGTGTGCACGAAACGACTCGGTATGAACCCAAGATGGAAAAGATCATGCGAATGCACTCGGTCAGCAGCACGATCGAAAACGGTTTTGTACATATTCCCGTGCAAGCTGATTGGCTCGCGCAGTACCTACACGAAATAGCTGTATTTCCCAACGGTAAATACGACGATCAAGTCGATTCAACTTCCCAAGCCTTGGATTGGTCGAAAGAGGGACGAGCCTGCTTTGGTGTCTTGGACTTCTACCGTCAGGAAGCCGCGAAGATGGGATACCCTCATCCGTTGTACAACGAACCACGATGGCTGCCTCGGTGGATGAGACCCTTCCCGCCCCGGTAGCCACGAGTGATGTGCCGGTCATCAGAGTCCGATTGAACGGCGCGTGGTAGGTTCTGCCCAAAAACCTTTGCTTGCCCAGAATCGCTATTTCTCGACATCCCAAAATCATTGAGAATTTGCCTGCCCAAGAGCGCATTTTGGCTCGCCTCAAAAAGAACTGTTTTTGGGCGCCGATACGAGCATGGTGCTCCAACCACGAGGGACATTGGGTCGGCCTGAATGTTCACCTGTCGGATGACGCCTCTACACGTCAAACTGGATCACTTTCAAACACATCAAGATACAAGCGCAATCGTCGAATTGGAACGGCAGAACAAATTTCCAGTTGTCCCTGCAGATGTGATCTTGACTGGCAACCTTTCGGTTAACAGAGTGTCGGGCTCGTAATCTAAGCGTTGCGTCTGATGTCGCTTGCAACGTTTTCGGAGTAATTCGTATTGGGTTAGTGGGCAGTCCAATTGGGATGGCTGGTGAAGAGGCCGCTGACGAAGCCTATCTGGTAGACGATGAACAGGCCGAAGGCGAGGCTGATCAACCCCGAGGCAACGCGAAGGCCGTGGCTTAAACGCGAGCGACTATCCGCATAGGCGAAAGGCACGCCCATCGCGCCGGTGATCACCATCATTCCTGAAATCGTTCCCACACCGAAGAGAAGAAGATAGGCGACCGCCCATTTGGGATTGCGGATGGTCGTGAGGACTATGAGCGCGACGGCGGCGGAGCCTGCGAGGCCGTGAACGAGGCCGACGACGAGAGGGCGAACGATGTTGTAGAGGCCGAGGCGAGCGAAGAGGCGGTCGAGCCAGTTGAGCGGGGTGTGCGCCGGATCGTGAGGATGAATTTCGGGATCATGTCCGTGCGGATGGGTGTGAACGTAATCGCCGTCAGGGTGCTGTGCGTGCGAGAAGTTGTTTGTGATCAACTCCAGGATGCCGGTGAGATTCAAGAAGCCGAGCAGAATCAGCATAAGTCCTACCGACAATTCCATCGAGAGGCCGATACGCGCGGGAATGACCCAGCCGAACAGGATGATGCCTCCGCCAACGAGGAGGATCGTGAGGGTGTGACCGACTCCCCAGAGGGCGCCGATAGCGACGGCATGCTTGACGGAGCGATAGCGCGAGACGATGGTGGAGACGGCGATGACATGATCGGCATCGGTGGCGTGGCGCATGCCGAGGAAGAAACCGAGCGCGACGATGGAGAGCAGGCCGATCATTGCTTGTCAAGGAGCGGGCCAGTCGCCTTAAAGAACAGAGCCGCTGAAACTTGGTCCACAGCGTTCATGCGCCTTTTCCCTTCTTAGCGACCGGCTCAGGCTTCGTTTGCACTGCTCTAGCGAGGTCCGCCGCCGAGGCACCCTCGAGTGAGAGCCCGTAGCCGACTTCTCGAACGATGCGCTCCTTTAAGGGCTGGATGAAGTGCACGCGCGTGTTGCGGCGTGTTACTTCCGGAGCTTTCAAGTACAGCGCGGCTAATTCCCGCGCCCGAATGAGCGACTTACCGTTTGGTACAACTTCGGCAACCACTCCCCATTCCTGCGCGGTACGCGCGGCCAGCGGCTGTGGGTTGAGCAAGAACGCCTCCGCTCGTCCAGCTCCAGCACGATAACTCCACGTGGTAAAGATTCCGTCACCCGGCGCAACTCCCGCAGCGAAGTGCGCCACGTCCTGGAAGGTTGCGCCCTCCGCCGCCACAATTACGCTGGCAAGTAGCGCGTAGTCGGAGTGCACATGGGCGCGCCCTTCGATAGCCGCGATGACTGGCACGCGTATGTTGGCTATATTTTCCAAAGCCTGAACACCTTCATCATGAACTTGACTCCACACGCCGGGATCGGCCGCGTCGCCAAAAGAGGTCCAATCGACATCAGTAATGAACTCCCCGCCTGCGCCGGTCAGAATTACAATCTTGTTCGCTCGATCTTGCCCAATCCTGTAGAAGGCATCCACAAACTCCGTGTGAGCTTGCGCGCTCATAGTGAACGGTCCGCCGTTGCTGTGGAACTCAGCAACCAGCACGCCCGCGGCGTCTCGGCTCAGCTTCAAGCTACGATAGGCTGCGAAATAAGTAGGTTGAGTCGCTTGCATGATAATCCTCCAAAATAAAGAAATCGGGCTAGACAGAATTCCCCAGTGAGCTTAATCGCTATTCAGACCATTTCTTGTTTCCGCTACGGCTCAAGGCCAGTCCCGTGCCCTTCATGCAGTACCTCAGAAATTGGAACTGAACAGTGCGCGGGATCGCATACCGCCCAACGGGCTGGAGGGGCGACCATGAGAACTCGTCATGGCTACTTCGAGAGAAGCTCACGTTCCGCGAGCAGCCAGTCATGCAGTTCGTCACCGGGCGCGTTGCCCCGGGAAACATAAATTTCATACGCCCGGTTGCGAATCTGTTCCGTCGTTGGTTCCGCTCGCATGACTTGTCTTGTTTCCTCTGATGGTGAAACGGCTTTCATGCTCGTTGCTTGGCTCATTTTTTCTCCTATTCAAACATCTAGTCTGATATCTCGGATTTCCCAAGTTGTCCAAAAGCGACGAACCCGGCAGCTCCGCTAGGCGACAGTTTGGCGACGCATTCGCCTCAGGTCAGAACAGCCACACCTACATGTTGAGGCGTAAATATGTCATGCCACGCGCGTCAAGGAACATGTGTTGCCGAGCATTTACAAGACGAAGGAGTACGTGGTCGCAAACGGCGCAGCGTGCCACTACGCCGGGAGCTTGCATGTACAGATGCGCCTCGGCAAATCGTCTTATGGTGCCGCAATGCGCGCACTGTCCCTGCGCACTCGTAACGTCCATCGCGAATATTCTGCTCAATTCACCCGCGGCTGCATTTCCGTCAAGGTAGTTCATGGGGACATTCATTTCCGATCTCCTGTGGCGCCGAAGCGCTCTGTCCTAATGCTTTCGCGACCGTAGCCAGCGGCGATCAGGAGGTCGGTCGCATTTTCGACGAATGATGTCGGGCCGCATACGTAGCTGGTTGGGCCAAGGTTCGAGGGCCATGTACCGGTCGCGATTAGCGTTGCGTCGATGCGACCTGGCGGTCGCGACCAATCCTTCGGTGTGGCTCGTGTGTACGCGTAGGTAATGCTTACAGAATTGCTTCGATCTGATAGAGCCTGCAATTCACCGCGGTAGAAAACCGCTCCCGGTTCGCGTACCGAATACAACAATCGAAACGGCGCAGAGCCGGCCGTCGCCAGACGCCAGCGAATCATAGCCATCAGCGGAACAATGCCGGAACCCCCCGCTATCAACTGGATCGGTTCGGTTTGTTGAGTGCGCCACACGAACCAGCCACCGATCGGACCTCGCAACTCCAAGCGATCGCCACGTGCGAGTTCTTGTGTGAGATAGGGTGAGACTTCGCCGTTAGGCAGTCGTTCGACGGTCAGTTCAACGCGCCCTTCGGAGTTCGGCGCAGAGGCAATCGAATACGACCTAACCGCAGAGTACCCATCCGAGGCCGTCAGACGCACGTCAATGTGCTGGCCTGCGACATGACCCGGCCAATCTGGAACTTCGAGCGCGATGGTTCGTGCCATCATCGTTTCGTCGTGAAGAGCGACGACCGTACCGACACGCCACATTACTTGTCGTCCGAGTAGCGTTGTTCCTTCCATGGATCCCCGTAAATGTGGTAGCCAAGGCTTTCCCAAAAGCCAGGCCTATCCCCGTGCATCAGCATAATTCCTCGCACCCATTTGGCGCTTTTCCACAAATAAAGATGGGGAACAAGAAGTCGTGCAGGGCCACCGTGCTCGGGCGCTAGATCTTTGCCGTCAAATCGGAACGCGATCCACGCCTGCTTGTTTCGGAGATCCTTTAGAGGCAGGTTAGTGGTGTAGTCACCGTATGACCGCGCCATGGCATGTGAAGCGTCTGTTTTCACGTCTGCAAGCAAAGTATCGAGGGAAACGCCTTCCCAGGATGTACCGAGTTTCGACCATCGCGTTACACAATGTATATCAACCGTGATGGTCTCCGTGGGCAACTCGCGGAACGACTTCCAGTCCCATTTCCGCAGAACATTCGTGCCGTCGTCGATCACAAATTCCCAGCGGTCGAGCGGCACGTGTGGCGTCGGCCCCGCGGACAAGACGGGGAAGTCAGTCGTGAGGTATTGCCCCGGCGGAAGCTTGGCATCTGCCGTACTCCGTCGGCCGGTGAAGCCTCGTGAGATGGTACCCATCGGAATTCTCCCTACGCGTCAAGTAACGTACCCATGCCGAGCAAATCAAAGCTGCCTATCGAGAGACCCAGCGCCATTGCCTGCCCGTCGAAGGTCAGCTTTAGTGCCTGCATGAGCGAAGCACGACAATGGCCAAGAGGCAGAGCAAATGCTTGCGATTGAAATAGGGCTCTGTCCTGCGCGTCTTGTGCCGAGACGCGAATCAGATAAGTCTTAAGCTGCTATTTTGGTGTCGTTATGACGACACGAAGACATCTCCTCGACACCCGTCTTGACGCGTGCTCACCGCACCTTGGGGAAAAGACGTGGTCTGACGCGTCGAAAAGCACGGTTCTGAATATTGGCCTAATGCGTGCAACGAACCGAAGTGAGATGAAGGCGAGGGGACAACGTCACCTCACTATCATGACGAGGTCCTCTCATGACGCGGAGCAGCGGTCTAAATCCGAAATTCCGTTTAGGAGGTTTCTTATGACACATTCATTCGTAGGGGGCCTGATGCTGTATAGCGTACTTCTGTTTGCTCAGTGCGTTCAGGCGCAAGAGGCTCCCAAAGTTCACAGTATGACTGGCTGTTTGAAGGCAGGACCCGCACCTGGTTCCTATATGCTCACCGATTTAGCAAGTGGACCGAAGTCGGTGGGAATTGTTTCGTCGGCGGTGAACCTAGCCTCGCACGTCGGTCATAAGGTGGAACTCACTGGCACCCCCGTTTCCGAAAAAGAAGCTGTGAAGGAAAACAAGGACGTGCCGAAGGCCCCTCACTACATGAAATTAACTGCGATGAAACATATCTCGAGCACGTGCCCTTGAAAGTGCCCTACAATTTCTCAAGACATTCAGACTCGATTCATCCGTTCGCAGTGCACGCAATCGCCGGCCGGCACGCGGGCCACGACCTTCATGCGGGGCATTCTCTCACCGCGTTCCGCGACAAGTTCTGGTGGACACTAGCTTTCACCATTCCGGTGGTTGTCTGGTCGGCCGACGTCCAGCTTTGGCTCGGATACACAGCGCCCTCTTTCACTGGATCAAAATGGATTCCGGCGATTTTCGGAACTATCGTCTTTGCCTACGGGGGAATCGTTTTTCTCAGGGGCGCACTGGGTGAACTGGCCGACCGCAGACCCGGCATGATGACGCTCATCAGCCTGGGAATCCTCGTCTCCTTCGGCGCGTCGCTCGCCGCCACGTTCGGCCTGTTCGAGGTGGAAGTCTGGTGGGAGGTCGCCACGCTGATCACCATCATGATTCTTGGCCACTGGCTCGAAATGCGCGCCGTCGTGCAAGCACACGGTGCGCTCAACGCTCTTGCCGACCTGCTGCCCGACACTGCGGAGCGCGTGGACGGTGCCGAAATCCAAACCGTTCCCCTCGCTGAGCTGCGCGCAGGCGATGTTGTGCTCGTCCGTCCCGGTGAGCGTGTCCCGGCGGATGGAGAAGTCGTCGAGGGCAGAGCGGACGTCGACGAGTCCCTGATCACCGGAGAGTCCAAGCCGGTCGCGAAGGGCCCCGGCGCCAAAGTGATTGCAGGAACGGTTGCGGGCGGTGGAAGCCTTCGCGTTTCCGTGACAGCGGTCGGAGATGCGACGGCCCTGTCGGGGATCATGCGTCTTGTGAGCGCGGCCCAAGCTTCCGGGTCGCGTGCCCAAGCCCTCGCCGACCGTGCGGCAGCGCTCCTTTTTTATGTAGCAGTCGTTGCAGGTGCGACGACATTCATGTACTGGTGGCTAGCGGGAGACAAAGGACATGGTCTAATCCGCGCCGCGACGGTTCTCATCATCGCCTGCCCGCACGCTCTCGGCTTGGCGATTCCACTGGTGATCGCCATCTCGACTTCGGTTGGTGCGCAGAACGGTCTTCTCGTCAAAGACAGGCTCGCCCTTGAACGGGCGCGGAATCTCGATGTAATTGTTTTCGACAAGACTGGAACGCTCACGCGCGGCTCGCCTGCACTTTCGGGCGTAGTGGTTGCACCGGGCGTCAGCGAGGACGATCTGTTCGCGCGCGCTGCCGCCGTCGAAATGGAATCCGAACACCCCTTGGCCAAAGTCATTGTTGCCGAAGCGAAACGACGCGGGCTTAATCGGCTTGCAGCCAGCGGGTTTGAGGCCCTGCCTGGTCGCGGCGCACAGGCTCTCGTCAATGGCGTAACGGTCGCGGTCGGCGGATCGCGTCTTGTGGAGTTACGCAGCGTGCTGCCTTCCGCAGAGATAGCGAAGGCCGCTGCGGCCTGGGACCGCGAGGGTAAGACGGTGATCTATGCGATCGCAGACGGCGGTGTACTTGGCGCAATGGCTGTCGAAGACGAAATTCGCCCCGAATCGAGAGAAGCCATCGAGGAATTGCATCGGCTCGGACTGCGCGTGGCCATGATCACGGGAGATTCTAAGGCGGTCGCCGAATCAGTCGCACAGCGCATCCGCATCGATGATGTCGCCGCGGAAGTTCTTCCTGCCGACAAAGCGGCTGCCATCAAGCGTTTTCAAACAGGAGGCAAGCGCGTGGCCATGGTTGGTGACGGCGTGAACGATGCACCAGCACTCGCCACTGCAGACGTCGGCATCGCAATTGGGGCCGGGACCGACGTGGCGGTAGAATCGGCCGGCATCGTACTTGTACGTAGCGACCCTCGTGACGTCGTGAGTGCCATCAAGCTGTCGCGCGCCGCTTACCGGAAGATGGTCGAAAACCTCGTCTGGGCGACCGCTTACAATCTAGTAGCGATTCCGGTCGCTGCGGGACTATTTCTCCGCTGGAGAGTGGAGCTGCCCATGAGCGGGGGTGCCATCGCGATGAGTCTGTCCACGCTCATTGTCGCCGCAAACGCACAACTGCTTCGCGGAGTGAAACTCACCCACACCGAATTCGCCGGGTTTCCTGGGACGACAAACCAGTGCGGGCAAAGCTGATCGGCTAGGCAGCCGACTTCGCCAATCCACCTTTCTCGATGACAAAACTCGCGACTCGATCAACACCTTCGCCGCTCTTCACATTGGTAAAAACGAAGGGGCCGCTGCGCTCGCATTCTCAGCGTGTCCGCTGTCATTACGTCCAGGTTTGCGCCCACGGGTTCTGCTCTCAACAAAGCTTCCAGCTTTTTGGAAAAACTAAATCAACACCCGAGTCATGTTCGGGCGTTCGGCGACCGATGGCGGAATCGCACTTTCCAATGCAGAGAATGAAGTTTCTTTATTTTGGCTTCGCTCTCGGGCCACACGACCGTCATCACCAGCGCCACCGCAATTCCCAGGGATACACCAGCGGATCGATGAAATGCGACTCGCCACGCAGGTTCCGTCATTGGAACGAGCATTACAATGGTCAGCGTGACACTCCCGAAACGATAGGCGTTTCGATCCGTTTGCGCTAATGCGCACAATAATCCGAGTATGAACACACTGATGCCGAATACAACGATGTGCGCTCCGAAGTAGCTCACCAAAATCGCGCCGACCACCGCTCCAAGTACCGTTCCAACGAAACGCTGCCAGGAAATGGCGAGCGTCGAGCCCAAAGACGACTGGGTGATCACCAACGTTGTAACCGGCGCCCAGTAAATTTCCGGCAGACCGAACAATCGCGCTACCAGCAAGGAGGATACAGCCGCCACCGCCGTCCTCGCGCAATGCTCCAAAACTTGTCGCGCGGTCAGACCAACGCGATCAGTCGGTCTTGCCAATTGCGTCAGGTTTCCCGTCCTGAAGATTTCTTGTCCGTGCATCAACTCGCGAGCCCCTGAAGAAAACATGCTTAGAAATCCACTTTCGTTCTGGATCCGAAAACGACCGCTTGCTGCGCGCCACCTCCCAGGTGCGAGTAGTAATCGATCACAGGCTGTAGAAGGAGCATTGGCAAAACGTCCAGCGTAGCGTTGAACTCGACGTCCTGCTCAGTCTTCCACGCGGGAATGCCCGACGGAAGAAACTGTGGGCTAAGACTGTTTCGGACATAGCCAACCAACATCGTATTGTGAATGTGGAGAGGCAGCGGTTCATTGAAGGTCACGCCCTGGTTTGAAGGATTGCTCCTAGGAGGCCTACCCCGCCTTGGCGACGGAGGTTGCCACCGTCGCCGCGTATTGCGGCGCGTAAACATGTTCACGAATGAACGCGACCATGTCCGTCGGGCGCGAGACACGGGCAAGTCCCGAATCGAAGACCAGCTTCGCCACACGCGCGGCTGTCTGAATCTCGGTCTCCAGAATGTTCGATTGCAATGGGTACAACAAACCCTGCTTGAGCAGTTCGGGCGGTACTTGATCCGCCACCGCTTGGCCGGCTTCGATGAACATCTCGTCTGTGACTCGCTTCGCCTGCGTGGCGAAGATCGCCATACCGACCGCCGGGAAAATGTAGAAGTTGTTCGCTTGTCCCGGCAGAAATGTCTGCCCGTTGTAATGGACCGGCGCAAACTGCACACCGGCTGCGTAGATCGCCTTGCCCTTTGACCACGTGTAGGTTTGTTCGGGCGTGCATTCGGCGTGCTCGGTAGGGTTCGACAGAGCAAGGATCACTGGGCGCTCGTTGATCCTCGCCATGGCCTCGACAACTTTCTGGTTGAAGGCGCCGCCAATCGTACTCACACCGATAATCGTCGTAGGCTTGATGCTCTCGATGGCAGCAACGAAATCCCGTGTCGGCGCGTGCTGGTGCGCATACGGCTTCTGGAAATCGGCGAGATCCTTGCGGGTCGTCTCCAGCAGGCCGTTGACATCGAACATGTAGACGCGAGACTGCGCTATCTTGAGGCTCAAGCCCTGCGCAACGAGCGCGGAACAAAGCAGATTGGCGAGACCAATACCGGCCGAGCCCGCGCCGAGGAACAAGTATCTTTCGTCTTTCAGCTTCGTGCCTTTAATTTTGGCCGCGTTGATCATCCCTGTAAGAGTGATCCCCGCCGTACCTTGCACGTCGTCGTTGTAGACGCAATACTTGTCGCGATACCGCTGGAGCAAGTGGATCGCGTCTGTGCCCGTCCAATCCTCGAAGTGGATGCAGCATTTCGGGAAGACTTCCTGGACGGCTTCAACGAACTCGTCGACAAAGGTATAAAGCTCTTCGGTGGACGGACGCGTCTTGCGCATACCCAAATACAGCGGGTCGTGCAAGTACTGCTCGTTGTTCGTTCCAGCGTCGAGGTACATGGGTAGCAGGTACTGCGGAGGCACGCCCGCGCACGCCGTATAGAGTTCCAGCTTCCCGATGGGAATGCCGGCGCCGTTTGCCCCGAGATCACCCAGGCCAAGGATGCGGCCGCCATCCGTGACGCAGATGAAACGAATGTCTTTCTGCGGCCAGTTTTTCAGAATCTCCTTCACCTTGCCACGCCGCGTGATCGAGAGATACATCCCACGCGCCTGCCGGTAAATGTGGCCGAACTTAAGACAGGCTTCCCCAATCGTCGGATCGTACACAATCGGGAGAAAGCGCGCGGGATCCGACATGACGGTCCGGTAGAAGAGGGTTTCGTTATGATCGAGCAGATTCACCAAGTAGCTGTAGCGATCGAGGTCTGTGGTCTTGTGGCCAAGCTGCATCATTACGCGGCTCAGCTGTAAGTCCTCGGTCTCGGTCACATCGGGTACGAGTCCAACAAGGCCGAGTGCCTGCTTTTCGGCCTCGGTGAAAGCAGTCGATTTGTTAAGCGATGGATCGCGGAGCAATTCGATTCCGTGCTTGGTAGTGCTTATCATGCTGTGTTCCTTCCTTTCGTATCTATTCAAATCGGGCCGGTAATCTTCCAATACTAGGCACTTGCAACGTACGCTTTGACCATCTTCCTTGGATCGACAACGCGATCGAATTCGGCCTCCGTCACAAAGCCAAGTTTCAGTGCGGCAGCCTTTAGCGTGAGTTCGTTGTCCATTGCGTAGTGCGCAATTTTAGAGGCCTTGTCGTAGCCAATGACCGGCGAGAGCGCCGTCACTAGCATCAGGGAACGCTCGACGTATTCGTTGATCTTCTTCAGGTTGGGCTTTGTCCCCTCGACCAGGAATTTGCGGAAGTTCGTGCACCCGTCGGAGAGGATGGTGATGGAGTGCGTGACGTTGAAGATGATCAGAGGCTTGTAGACATTCATCTCCAAATAACCCCCCGCCCCGCCGAAGCCCACCGCGACATCGTTCGCCATCACCTGGACGGCGATCATCGTTAGCGCCTCGGCCTGGGTCGGGTTCACTTTGCCCGGCATAATCGAGGAGCCGGGTTCGTTTTCCGGAACTTCCAGCTCGGCGAAGCCGGCTCGTGGGCCGCAGGACATAAGGCGGATGTCGTTGGCGATCTTGTAGAGTGACACGGCCAGCGTGCGGAGTGTGCCAGATAGCTGTACCAGGGCATCGTGGGTGCCCTGCACCGTGAACTTGTTCGGCGCGCTGACGAACGGAAGGCCGGTGAGCTTGGCAATCTCGGCCGCCGCAGCCTCGCCGAAGCCGGGCGCTGAATTGATGCCGGTGCCTACCGCAGTGCCGCCGAGCGCAAGACGGTAGACCCCTTTCAGCGAATCGTCGATCCGATCGAGATCGTCTATGAGCATCCCCTCATAGCCCGACCATTCTTGTCCGAGAGTGAGTGGAGTAGCGTCTTGCATATGCGTGCGCCCGATTTTGACGATGTCCCTCCACTGCTCGACCTTATCGGCAATCGCATCGTGGAGCCCCTTCACTGCCGGAATCAGCCGCTGATTCACATTGACCGCCGCCGCTATATACATGGCCGACGGAAATGAGTCGTTCGACGATTGAGACATGTTCACATGGTCGTTGGGGTGAACGGGCGTCTTGCTGCCGAGCGGTGTGCCGGCGAGCTGGCAGCAGCGGTTGGAGATCACCTCATTGACGTTCATGTTGAACTGCGTGCCGCTGCCCGTCATCCATACATGCAGCGGAAACATGTCGTGGTGCTGGCCGGCCAGGATTTCGTCGCAGACTTGAACAATCAGCCTGTGGCGCTGGTCGTCGAGCCGTCTGCCGGCATGGTTGGCGTTGGCGGAGGCCTTTTTCAGGACGGCGTAGGAGGTAATCAGCTCCCGCGGGATCAGGTCTTTGCCGATGCTGAAGTGTTCTAGCGAGCGCTGAGTCTGTGGGCCCCAGAGCTTGTCGGCAGGAACGTCTACTTCGCCTAGGCTGTCGGTTTCCTTGCGAATGTTCGTCATGTTGTCTCTCCTTCAACTATCCGTCCGAACGACCGCGGCCCGTCCAATCCAGGGTTTCTAGAACCTCGTCTGGGCCACCGCTTACAATCTAGTGGCGATTTTCCGGTCGCTGCGGGACTATTTCTCCGCTGGGGAGTGGGGCTGCCCATGAGCGTGGGCGCCATCGCGATGAGTCTTTCCACGCTCACTGTCGCCGAAAACGCGCAACTCCTTCGCGGACTTAAGTTGGCCCGCAGTGGATCTGCCACGGTTGCGAGACGATAACCCGAGGCAAGGCAACCCGACCCGACGGGAAAGCTAGGCGCTGACTACGCCAACCCGCCCTTCTCAGTAACAAATTCGCCTAGCTGTTTCCGACACCATTCCCCCACAGGCTCCGACAAGTTTAGCCGTCGCGCAACCAGCCGCCGACCATCCACTAAACACTATTGGCAATTGGGCAGCGACGAGATCTCCGTGTCTGAAGAGCACATGGGCAGCGGGCGCTCGTGATTGTGGCTGACGATCCACAATCCATCGCTGTTCGCGATGAAAATCAGCTTGCGGCCGCTGTCCGCGTTTATGCTTGTGACTCCATTGAAAGTTTTCAGGACCTTTGGATGTTTCGGATCTGTCAGGTCCAGCAAACGTACGGATTCAGTGGGAAGACTGACGGGCGAAGAGCCTGTTGTCGTACCCGAACTCTGGTCTGGTGTGAGAGCGATCGCTAAAACTGATCCGGCTTCGGGCAAATCGACGCTTCCACCAGGGGGCGCTTGCAATGCGGCTCGATCAACGAGGACGGGCTTCTCCGGATTCGTGACCTCGACAATCGCGAACGCATTCTTGGTCGGGCGAAGAAGATACAGGTAACACTTATCGCCCGACCGCTGCATGAAGATGTGCTTTACGTGTATTCCCTGAAGATCGAGGTGCCCAACGATCTTGATCTGTTCCGTTGAGGACTGGGCGGCGACTCCAGAAGGCATTACGGCAAGAACCAACGCAAACAGAAAAGCAAACAGGGAGATGGGGCCTGGTTGGATTTTCATTTCAAAGGTCATACTTTCCTCCTCTTTGAACTTCGGGTTGAACAAAAAATCAAACGGCTATGCAGCTGACTTTGCCAATCCACCCTTCTCGATGACAAAGCTCGCGATTTGATCCACACCTTCGCCGCTCTTCAAATTCGTGAAGACGAATGGCCGCTTTATGCGCATTCTCAGCGTATCCGCCTTCATTACCTCAAGGTTTGCGCCTACAAAGGGAGCCAAATCTATCTTGTTTATAACGAGAAGATCGGAGCGCGTGATACCAGGGCCGCCCTTGCGAGGTATTTTTTCACCCTCTGCGACGTCGATGACGTAGATCGTCAAGTCCGCCAGCTCGGGGCTGAAAGTTGCCGCAAGATTGTCGCCGCCCGACTCGATGAAGCACAATTCGGCACGCGGAAACTTCCGGTTCATGTCTTCAATGGCGGCGAGGTTCATGGAAGCATCCTCGCGAATCGCGGTATGAGGACAGCCTCCTGTCTCGACGCCCATAATGCGTTCCGCAGGCAGCGCTTGTGCGCGTGTGAGAATGAGCTGGTCTTCCTTCGTGTAAATGTCGTTAGTGATCACATAAATGTCGAAGTTGTTTCGGAGCCGCTTGCACAGCGCTTCAACAAGCGCTGTCTTGCCTGAGCCAACCGGCCCGCCTATTCCGACGCGCAAAGGGCGAGTTTGGGAGTCTGCGCTAGCAACAGAACTCATGACCGAAATAACCTCGTATATTGAGTTTCATGCGCCATGGAGCAGAGATCGACCATGAACGCTGCGGAGCCAAGATCCTCAATCGCGGCCTTTTCGGCTTGCGCCGTCGTGGCCAGCACCGCTTCCTCAAGTTCGGAGATGGCAAGCTGCCCATCCGTTTGACCGAGGGGGATCAGTCGAACCCCTGCGGTCACCAAATTGGCGACGTAACTTTGCAGAAAGGCAGGCAGAGCCAGGCCGACCGGAATACCCTGACTTGCTGCACGAATTCCCAGAACGACGGCTAGGGCAGCATGGACGTGGTGCTCACAGAGTGTTTTCGAAAGCCAGTCCAGGAGGCCATCGGGCCATACCTGGCGTAGCGTCGCGAGGCAGGCCGCCGCCTGCTGTGATGATTCAAGCGCAAATTCCGAGGTCCCGCGAAAGGCGGCTGCCATTTCGGCAATTTCAAATAACTTCGCGCGCTCGTCGCTCACAGCGCAGCGCCAGGCCTCGCGGAAGAAGATCGCTTCATTTCGTCCAGAGCCATAGCAAAGATCTGCTTCCAGCCAATCGACAAGACTCTTGCGGTCATAAATATGTCCGGCTTCGACAGCCCATTCGAGGCCATGGGAATAGCTGTAAGAACCAGTAGGGAACGCAGGCGAAAGCCAGCTTTGCAGTCTTAAGATCGCCCGCGGCCCGAGGCGGAAGTTTTCCTCACCCATGATGACGCCCACTTTCATTGGTCTTCCCGCCCCTTTCTGTGATCCGCTTTACTACCACATCCGCGCCGGACCTGCTGCGAGCATAGTTCACTACCACCGAATCGCCTTCCGCTGCCAGGTGCTCTGCGATGGAAGCACCGATGCTCTTCGAACCTTCCGTCACGACCGCGACCTTCCCGCTTAGCTTGCTGATGACATCCCCTGATCCTTATGTGTCTACTCTCGCTCTGGCAGAACTGTTTCCGCGTGTCAATTGCGCGGATCTATGGGAGCGGGCGGCGTTCCTCGAGCCTCGATTGCCTCACCAGCGCGCAGACACAGATCCTCGCGAAAGCGGCTTGCAACGATTTGTACGCCGACCGGAGTCTGACCTACGAGCCCCGTGGAGACAGTCAGTGCCGGCAAACCCAGCGTAGGGGTCGCTCGCAACAGAAACTGCGACTCCCATACCCGTTGAAA
>Ga0210409_10000448_pt1 | contig 69069 bp, 50 predicted proteins | sample IncBWH17MmetaG_FD_161649 | JGI IMG/M metagenome (GOLD analysis project Ga0210409, IMG submission 161649) | Forest soil microbial communities from Barre Woods Harvard Forest LTER site, Petersham, Massachusetts, United States - Inc-BW-H-17-M | ecosystem: Environmental > Terrestrial > Soil >... | reverse complement strand
CGGATGACTAATCGGAATCCGCGCCGCATCGCCATGGAAGCGGCCGGACGGAGAGCAGCATGATCACTCTGGAATTGAGCGAGAAGGTAGGCGAGCTGGAACAGATCGTCGCGCTGCAGCGCCTGAACCGGCTGGATGCGGTGGCGGCGGATGAGCGCGATACCGAGGGCTTCGTGACCATGGAATATACTGTCCGCGAATTGCAGCTGATGCGGGGCGGCTACCGCCATGTCGTGGCGAAATCCGGCGATGCCGTCATCGGCTATGCCCTGGTCATGCTGACGGAAAGCCGCGCCTCGTTTCCATTTCTCGAGACCATGTTCCGGGATGCCGAGGCAGCCGTCTTCAAGGGCATGCCGATGCGGGAAAACCGCTACTTCGTCATGGGACAGATCTGCGTCGGCCAGGCATTCCGCGGCATGGGCATTTTCAGGAAGCTGTACGAGACGCTCAGGATGCAGATGCGCGCCGATTATGATTTCGTGGTGACCGAGGTGTCGGTACACAACGCGCGCTCCATGCGGGCGCACCAGCGGGTCGGCTTCAGGGAAATCGCTAATGAGAATGCCGACGCTTCGGAATGGCGCGTGATCGTATGGGACTGGGCCTGAGCCTGAGCGCCTCGGCCGGAGCCGGCTCGTGGCATATTTATTGCGTAAGATGGCATGACAGCCGGCAGTCCGATGGATAAGGCCATGGGGCTAGCCTTACGCACACCTCTTCAACCAGGGGAATCTGATGAGAATTGTAAAACTCCTGTTTCTGCTAACCCTCAATCTGTTCATCCTGGGCATGCAGAGCGCCCATGCCGACAGTCTGAGCGATATCCAGAAACGCGGCATCCTGCGCATTGCCGTGCCGCAGGATTTTGCACCATTCGGATCCGTCACGCCGGACCTGGCGCTGCAAGGACTGGATATCGACGTCGCTCGGCTGATCGCCAGGAACATGGGTCTGAAGCCGGAACTGGTGCCGGTCACCAGCGCCAACCGTATCGCCTATCTGCAGACCGGCAAGGCGGACCTGGTGATTTCAACCCTGGGCAAGAACGCCGAACGGGAAAAAGTCATCGCCTTTTCGCAGCCGTACTCGCCCTATAACAACAGCGTTTTCGGCCCGGCCGCCATCAAGGTCGCCGGCCCGGCCGACCTGGCCGGTAAAACCATCGGCGTGGCGCGCGGCACATTCCAGGACAGCCAGCTGAGCGAAACGGCTCCGCCGACCGCCACCATCAAGCGCTATGAAGACAATAACGGCATGATCTCGGCTTATCTGGCGGGCCAGGTGCAACTGGTCGGCACCGGGGATTTTGTGGCGGTTGCACTGGCCGCCAAGGCGGCCAGCAACAAGCCGCAGATGAAGTACATCATCCAGGAATCCGCTTGTTATGCCGGCCTGCTCAAGGAGCAGCCGGCGTTGATGGCGGCAGTCAACGGCGCGCTGACAAAGGCCAAGAAGAATGATGAATTGAACGCCATCGTCAAGAAATGGCTGAATGTTCCGTTGCCGGAGAAACTGGCAAGGCAGTTCGACTGAGCGCCAGGATCAGGTCGATTTGACCTCTTCGAAGCGCCGCGCCAGTTCCTGCCGCAGCTGTTTGCGCAGGACAGCGTCTTCAAAGCGCCGCTTTTCCTCGGCGCTGAACGGCCGCAGCGGCGGCACGGCAATCGGCCGCCGCTCGTGGTCCACCGCCACCATCGTGAAAAAGCAGCTGTTGACGTGGCGCACCACTTGGGTGCGGATATCCTCGGCCACCACCTTGATGCCGACTTCCATCGACGAAGTGCCGGTGTGGTTGACGCTGGCCAGGAAACTGACCAGCTCGCCGACGTGGATGGGCTGGCGGAAAGTCACCTGGTCCACGCTCAAGGTCACCACGTATTGCGCCGCATAGCGGCTGGCGCAGGCATAAGCCACCTGGTCGAGCAGCTTCAGGATGGCGCCGCCATGCACGTTGCCGGAAAAATTGGCCATGTCGGGCGACATCAGGATGGTCATGGTGAGCTGGTGGGATGGCATATCCATAGTGGGCGTTTTTTCTTTGTACTTAAGGAGAAGGGAAGGAGACAAGCCTATCCTAAAATACCCGCCGCGGGCAAGGCGAGCGTGGCCTGCGAAGCAATGCCGGCGCGCGGCTGCCAGCGCCGTAAGCGCAACGCCTGGGTTGCTATATTGAAATATTTTGACGCCAGGGTGCGCGCTATCCGCAGCTCAGCCGGCACCATGCTGCGGCTGGGCCGGCCGCAGCGGATCGGGTCTGATGCGGTCTGCGCCGTGATTGACGGCGCAGATGCTGGGAACGCCAGTTCGATTTCAGGACAAAGACGTCAGGAGAAATCCGCCTTCAGTGTCAGGAAGCCTTGGCGCGGCGGGATCGGATAGGTGTTATAGGTGCCGCTGGCGGCGCCGACCACGACTTCCAGCGGGCCCTGGCGGTTGGCCAGGTTGGTGACGTTGAAGTTCCAGCGCGGATTTTTCAGCAAGCTGCCCATGTAGGGCAATTTGCCCGCCAGATTCAAGCCCATCAGGAAGTAGCTGGAGACATGCAGGTCATTGGTATAAGTTGCGTAGCGTTTGCCGACGAAATCGCCGATCAGCTGGGCCTCGACGCCGCCAACGGTGGCCGTGCCGACAAACTTGTTCATCCAGGTCGGCGCGCCCGGCACAGTCTTGCCGGCGGTCTGCACCACGCTGCTGCCCGACGTATAGTTGTCCTGATACTGGGAGTGATTGTAGGAAACCGCGTCATAGAAGGAAACGCCATGGCCGAAATGCAAGGTGCCGGCGAGGTCGACGCCATCGGTCTTGACGCTGCCGACGTTGGCCAGGATGGCAGTGCCGCCGACGATGGAGCTGATCACCGGCGTCGGGCTGATCGATAGCAAGCGATTGCTGAAATCGACATGGTAGAGATCGATCTGGCCATCGAAGGCCTTGACGACGCCCCAGTCCAGCTGGCGCGTATCGCGCAGGCCAAGCTCGTAGGTCACCGAGGTTTCCGGCTTGGCGGTGTTTTTGAAGAGATCGAAGGCTTGCTGACTGGCCAGGCTCCACGGCGAGGCGCCGCCGGCGCCGTAGGTAACGAATTGGCGCATGTTTTTCTGGATATTGGCGAACACCTGGTCTTGTTTCGACAGATCCCAGCGCACGCCGGCGCCCGGCAGGAACCAGCTCTTGGTGACAATTTCGCCGACCGGCAAGGCTTGCGAACCGCTGCCAATGGCCGCCGGCGCTTCCTGCACCGGGAACTGGCCATCCGCGAATTGCAGGCTGGACTTGAAGCCGGCTTGCAGCGCCAGGCCTGGACGCAGCTTCCATTCATCCTGCAGGTGGAACTGGACAACCTTGTTGTCGATGCCGCTGCCGTACTGGGTGATCAGCGGATCGGACGGGCGCGTGTAGGGCGAACTCGGATCATTGACATCCAGTCCGTACCAGCGGCGGTAAGCCTCGGAGCGGTTGTGTTCCAGCCAGAATCCTGTCTCCAGCTGATGGTTGCCGACATCCCAGTGCAGCGTCGAAATATAGCCGTTGCGGTTGATCGTATATTCCGTGGTGCGGGTGGCATAACCGGAATTGCCGAAGATCTGCTTCAGATTCTGGTTGGGGTAATACACAGCAAACAAGGCAGGCAAACCGGCCGCGCCGATCGGTCCCGCGACCACGCCGACGCCGTCGTCATGATGGAAGTAGACCTGGTTGGTCCAGCTCAGGTTGGCGCTGAGGTTGGCCTCGTACTTGGCGTAAGTCAGAAAATCCGTGCGCTGCGCATCGCTGTAGTAGTTGTGATAATTGCTGCCGTCCGCGGCCGGGGTGGCGCCGGTCGGCGACAGATAAGCCAGCGCGCCGGCAAAATCCGGATACAGGAAGGAACGAGTGTAGGGCGCGCTCTTTTCACCAGCGACGTGTACCGTTGAGTCTTCGTTCGGCTCGGTCTTGTCGGAATAATCAGCAAACAGAGTCAGCCTGCCGGCGCTGCCGTCGTGCACAAACTTGGCATTGAACTGGTCGTTGCTCTGGCGGCCGTTGAAATCCCAGGCCCGGGCTTCGTGATGCAGGCCGGAAAAATAGGCGCTGTTGCCGTCGCCAAATTCGCCGGTATCGACGCGGATAAAGGTGCGCGAAGTGTTGTGGCTGCCCACGGTCTGCTGCACGTTGACGTTGAACTTGGCCAGCGGATCGCTGGAAAAGGTTTCGATGGCGCCGCCCAGGTTGCTGGTCGACGCCGTGCCGAGGTCGCCGGCGCCGGTGGCCAGCACCACGCTGCGCACATTCTCGCTGGTGACCGCGCGCTGCGGCGACAAGCCGTTGTAGTTGCCGTACTGCTGGTCGCCGAGCGGCACGCCGTCCATGGTGTAGCCCAGCTGCTGGCCGTTGAAGCCATGTACGAAGAGCGACAGGTTCTGTTCATTGTTACCCCACGGATCGGCGGTCTGGAAACTGACGCCCGGCAGTGTTTCCAGTGCTTTCAGCGGATTGACGCCCGGCAGGATCTTCTGGATTTCGTTGCCGCTCATGGATACCGTGGAACGCGTCTTGCGGGTCGAGATCTCAACGGTGGTCATCTGCTCGCTTGCGGTAGCGCTATCAGTAGCAGCCGTAGTTGTCGGCACGACATCTTGGGCGCAGGCGTGGCCGCTGGCTGCCAGGACGCACAGGGCGGAAACGGCGAATGCAACGCGGGAAGATTTACGGCGCAGCGCCGGATACGAATGCTTGTTCATCAAAAACCTTTGCAAGGAAACAGGAGAGGGGAAATGGCGACGTGCGAGAGACTAGCCTGTTGCCGTTACAGGAGAATGACGTGCAGCACATGCTGGCCAGACCTGTGGTTTTTGCGTCACTGGCCTCGCCAGCGGCACTGGATCCAGGACTGGTATGATCAGCGCTATCGAGCTGCAATCCGAGTTGCCTCAACCTGCGGACGGAGAACACCATGAACCAGCGCTACGATGCCATCGTCATCGGTACCGGGCAATCCGGTCCTTCTCTTGCGGTACGGCTGGCGCAAGCCGGTCGCAAGACCGCCATCATCGAACGCAAGAATTTTGGCGGCACTTGCGTCAATACCGGCTGCATACCGACCAAGACCCTGATCGCCAGCGCCCGCGTGGCGCACATGGCGCGCCGCGCCGCCGAATTCGGCGTCATGCTCGACAGTCCGATCCTGGTCGACATGGCGCGCGTCAAGGCGCGCAAGGACCTGGTGGTCAGCCAGTCCAGCCAGGGCGTCGCCGGCTGGCTCAGGAGCACGCCCAATCTGACGGTGATCGAAGGCCATGCCCGCTTCGAGAGTGCGCATGGCGTCATGGTCAATGGCGAACTGCTGGAAGCCGGGGAGATTTTCATCAACGTCGGCGGCCGCGCTACCGTGCCCGATCTGGCCGGGCTGAAGGATATCGATTTCCTCACCAACTCCAGCATGATGGATGTGGATTTCCTGCCGCCGCGCTTGCTGATCGTCGGCGGCAGTTACATCGGCCTGGAATTCGCCCAGATGTATCGCCGTTTCGGCAGCGAAGTCACTGTGCTGGAAGGTGGCCCGCGCCTGATCGGACGCGAAGACGAAAAAGTGTCGGCGACGGTCCGGGAGATACTGGAAGGCGAAGGCATCCAGATCCGGCTGGGCGCCAAGATCCAGCGCGTGGAGAAGCGCGGCGACGCAGTGTTGCTGGATATTGACGATAACGATGCTCCGTACCAAATCTCCGGCTCGCATCTGTTGCTGGCGGTGGGACGGCTCCCCAACACCGGCGACCTTGGCCTCGACAAGGCCGGCATCAAGACCGACGCCCGCGGCTATATCGTGGTGGACGAGCAGTTGCGCACAAATATAGAGGGCGTATGGGCGCTGGGCGACGTCAATGGCCGCGGCGCATTTACCCATACTTCCTACAACGACTATGAAATCGTCGCCGCCAATTTGTTCGACAACGACAAGCGCAGCGTCGCCGACCGCATCCAGGCATATGCCCTATTCATCGATCCACCGCTTGCCAGGATCGGCATGACCGAGCGCGAAGTCCGCGCCAGCGGCCGCCCGGCGCTGGTCGGCACGATGCAGATGGCAAGGGTAGGGCGCGCCCGCGAACGCAGCGAGACCCAGGGATACATGAGCGTGCTGGTGGATGCGGAAACGAAGAAGATTCTTGGCGCCATGCTGCTCGGCATCGAAGGCGATGAAGTGATCCATTCGCTGCTGGATGTCATGTACAGCGGCGCGCCATACACCACCATCCAGCGTGCGATGCATATCCATCCGACGGTGTCTGAGCTGGTGCCGACCTTGTTGGGAGACCTGAAGCCGCTAGCGCCATGAGCTCGCGCGGCCAGCCTGTGCCGCAAAGGCGGCAGCTGTCAATCTGTCTGTGTCTGCTTGTTGTCATCGAATAATGGCAAGCCGATCAGGAAGCTGGCGCCCGCGCCCGGAGTGCTATGGGCTTGGAACCAGCCCTGGTGCCGCTTGACCACGGCCTGCACAACCGACAGTCCGAGGCCGCGGTTGTGGACCGGCTGCTGCGCGGCCCGGGACGGGGAAAAATCGACAGTCTGGTGAGCCAGCTCAAGCAGGATGGCGTCGCTCTGGCTTCCGTGGTCGTGACGGGACATACAGACCGCATCGGTAGCGAAACTTCCAATTTCACCTTGTCCAAGGCAAGGGCGGAAACCATCCGCAGCTATCTGGTGCAGCAGGGCTTGGACGAAAATGCGATAAAAGCCTATGGCGCGGGGCTATCGCAGCCGCTGGTCCAGTGCCCGGGCGAAGCCGTGACGCCGCAGCTGGTGCAATGCCTGCAGCCCAACCGGCGTGTCGAGATCGAAGTCATGGGAGAAAAATAGGGCGCCGGCATAAGACCGCCGGAGGATGCGCAATAGCCTTACCACGATGGAGAGAGACAAATGACTTCACTTTCAGCATTGAAAAAAGCCGCCCTGATCGGGGCGATCGCAATGATCGGCTTAACCACGAGCATTCCGGCATCGGCCCAGATAGACGGCTCGATCGACAGTGCCGTCGCCACGGCGACCCAGTGGGCAACCATGGCAGATGCCGGCCAGGCCGACCGCATGTGGGACCAGAGCGGACCCGCCATGCAAAGCAACATCAGCAGGGATGGCTGGGTCAAGTATCTCGGCGCGGTGAAAAAGGACCTGGGAACTATAGGCGGACGTCAATGGGTGCAGATAGTGCACATCGCCAACCCGCCTAACCTGCCGCCTGGGGAATACATCAACATCGCATTTTCCTCACGCTTTTCGAAGGGACTGGCGGTGGAGAAAATTTCCATGCTGCAGACCACGGGGCAATGGATTCCTGTCGGTTACGTCATCACGAAAATCGAAGCTGGAGCGGCAGCGGCCAAGACCAGATGAACTAAGAACCATGCGTACGGATGGAACACGCAAGATGCAGAGTGAAGATTACCGAGTGTTGCTTGCGAGAGATTATTTCAATGTAATTTTGCTGCCTCCGTGTGTCAGAAAAACACGGAATATTGCAGCTCAACATTGAATTTGATAACTCTTGTGAAATGCCGAAAACCCCAATAGACATGCGGCGCGCCACTCCTTAAGATTGTTCTTAATGTAATTTTCCGCAATGCTGTTTCTGGAGTACGTAATGGACGTTGATGTCGAAAACTGTTTTATCGATGAATGCCTAGATAAAATTCAAACGCTGGCAGCGCTGTCCCTATACGGCGACAGCGTGGATCTGGCCATCCTGGTGGTCATCCACGATGCATGCCGCTATCTCATCCTGAGCAAGCCGGGCGATCCTGAACGCAATTTGCTGGCGTTCAAAGAGCAGCTTGGCAAGCTGGCGGCGCATACGCATCGCAGCTTGCCGCACTACAAGAAAACCCTGGCATACGCCGCCTCGCTCATCGTGATTCATCGAGTCTGAGCTTTCGGCTAGCCGCGCGCCGTTTTCAGGGCCGCAGTCCACCACAGCAGGTCGTCGATCATTTTTGCCGCCGGTTCCGCCAGCTCGGCCAGGCCGGCGCCGACGTCGCCGCCCTGGAAGTGCGCCCATAGCACCGCCGCCGGGACATGAACCGAGGAGCGGACCGGCGCCAGCTGAAGTTCAACGGCGGTTTCGCGCAATTGCTGGACGCTGCGCACGCCGGCGCTGCCGCCGTAGCTCACAAATGCCGCAGCCTTGCGGTTCCACTCCGGATAAACCCAGTCGATGGCGTTCTTGAGCACTGCCGAGGTGCCGTAGTTGTATTCAGGGGTGACAAAGACGAAGCCGTCCGACTGCGCGATGGCGGCGGTCCATTTTTGCACTACTTCATTCGAGTAAGGCGGCCGGCCTGGCATGGCGGGCGGCGTGGGCTGGTCAAAGAAGGGCATGGGGAAGTCGCGCAGATCAAGCAGCCGCACGTCGATGCCGTCACGCTGCTTGAGCAGCTGAGCGATCCAGTTGGCCGGTTTATCGGAAAAACGTCCTTCGCGCGTACTGCCGATGATGATTGAAATGATGGTCATGGCTCACTCCTGGCTGATAGTCGAGAAATAAAGTTCCGCATGCGTCGTCGCGCGCCAATGCGGTGGTTCCGAGTACACAGCTTCACACCTTGCATAGCAGACAATCTAGGTATAAAACTGTAACCTAGACTATTGTAGGTACTGGTGCTAAGCTCCACAAGAAGGCACATATCTGATACCGGAGCACATAGAAGTGACTGTCAAACACCCCGACCATGCGAGCCCGGATTGCCGCGCCATCAGCTCCGTACTGGCGCGCGTCGGCGATAAATGGAGCGTCCTCATCATCGTCCTGCTCGGCGACGGCGCTAAGCGCTTCAATGAAATCAAGCGGGCAGTGGGCGGCATTTCACAAAGGATGCTCACCCTGACGTTGCGCGGACTGGAGCGCGACGGCCTGGTGACGCGCACGCAGTTTCCGACGATTCCGCCGCGCGTGGATTATGAACTGACCGATCTCGGGCGCTCTTTGTGGGCCGCTGTCGAACCGCTGGGCGCCTGGGCGCAAGGACATGTGACGCACATCACCAAGGCGCGCGCCGAGTTCGACCAGAAGATCGGCTAGCAAGGCCAGCGACATCCAGCATGGCCAAAATCCCGGCCAGACTTTCTCGCAAACTTGTAAGCATCTAAGCGGCGCAGATCTCCTGCAGGCTCCCGGCCGCGCCAATCAAAATATGGTTGTTCAGACTTCTCTGTGGGTAAAAGGGACGCTATCGCGCATGGCTTGCCAAAAGGTAGGGTGGGCACGCTTTTGTGCCCACGCTGTAGCGCTATCCGCGTGGACACAAAAGCGTGCCCACTCTACACAGGAAAACATTTTTTGCACCCATAGAGAAGTCAGATCAACCCAAAATATTTCAATTTGCCAGACGCCAGTAAGTAAGCGGTAAGAGCTTATGACGGAACATGCCTCCCAGTAGCAGACCATTCAATCATCTAGTGGAGTCGACATGCACCATTTCAAGTTTACTTGCCGCCTGGCCTTGGCCGCGCTCATCGGCACGACGCTCAGCGCCGCGGCAAGCATCAGCTACGCGGATCCGATCTTGACGGAAGAACCGCAAGCCGCCGATGCTTCCCAATGGGGGCTGGGCATAGGCCTGGGCTCCGAAAGCAGGCCCTACCGTGGCGTCAGCAATCACCTTACCGTTCTGCCATTGGTGTTGTATGAAAACCGCTGGATCCATTTCTTTGGCAATACGCTTGATGTCAAGCTGGGATCGGTCGACCAGTTCAGCTTTGTATTGCGTGCCAGATATGCATTGAACGATGGCTACAAAAGCAGCGACTCCGATGCATTGCACGGCATGGATGAACGCAAGGGCAGTGCATGGGGTGGCGTGGCCGGCACATGGGACAATCCGTATGCGAAAGTGTCGCTGGAATGGCTGACCGCAGGCAGCACCAAGGGCAATACGGTGAAGCTGGGCGTCGAACACGGGTTCGCGATGGGAGGGTTCCAGTTGACGCCACACTTGAGCACAACCTGGATGGACAGCAAATATGTCAATTATTACTACGGCGTCAAAACCAGCGAAGCCACCGCCGAGCGGGTCGCTTATACTGGCAAATCGACCGCGAATATCGAATTCGGCGTGCGCGCGGACTATCCGCTGACGCGCAATCAGATTATCACGCTGGACGTCGGCGATCTGCAGCGCGGCAACGGCATCACGGACAGTCCGCTGGTCGACAAATCGTCGGCAGCGAGTGTGCGGCTAGGTTATCTCTATAAATTTTAAGCACGGGACATGAATCGCATCGGCTTGCTGGAAGACCACGAACGGATAGCGCAGCTGATCCGCCAGGCCATGGCCGGAGTCGGCATCGAAGTCGATATCTATGGCCGTATCGACCATGCGGTCGACGGTTTTAGCCGTATCCCGTATGCGGCGCTGGTGATCGACCGCGGCTTGCCGGACGGCGATGGCCTGGACTTGCTGCGCAAGCTGCGCGCCAAGGGCGTGCTGACCCCATGCCTGATGCTGACCGCCCTGGACGCCCTGCATGACCGGGTGGTGGGGCTGGAGGCCGGCGCCGACGATTATCTGCCCAAGCCGTTTTCCATGGAAGAGCTGGTGGCCAGGGTGCGCGCCCTGATGCGGCGCCCGCCGCAGTTGCAAAGCCTGGTGCCGGCTTATCTAGGTTTGCAGGTATCGCCGGAATTGAGCAGCATGCGCAGCGGCGAAGATTCGGTCTCGCTGGCGCCTTCGGAACTGCAGGTGATGCTGAGCCTGGTCCGGGCCGGCGGCCAGCCGGTGCGCCGGACCGCATTGGAAATGGCCGCCTGGGGCGTGGGCGACGCGGTCACTCCGAATGCGCTGGATGTTGCTCTGCATCGCCTGCGGCGCAAGCTTCAGGCAATCGACTCTGCCGTCGAAATCGCCAACGTCAGGGCTTTTGGTTTTGCACTGCAGGAAACGAACGATGCCGTATAGCCTGGCGAAAAAGCTGATTGCATCTACCGCCGCCACGCTGGTGATCATTACCTTGGCCGCGACCGCTTTCATGGGCGCGATCTACCAATGGGAACCTGAACTGTTGTTCAGGCAGGAAATGCTCAGGAATGCCGACAGGATCGGGGATAGCATGCGCTTCGACGCCTCGGGGCGCTTATCAAAAGTCGCATTGAGTCCGAAAATGCAGCTGCTTTACGAAGCCTTGAAACTGGATTCGATCTACCGCATCCTGGACGACCAGGGCGTTGTCCTGCTCGCTTCCGATGGCGTCATGCTGCCGCTGTTTGCCGCCGGCACACAGTTCGATCCACAAAGCGCGGCCACAACCGACCTGGTCCTGTCCCGCTCGGGACTGAGATTGCACGTGTTTACGAAAGCCGTTTCGCTCAAGAAAAAAACCTTCTATATTCAGGTCGCGCGCAGCGAGCGCATGCACCAGGCCATCATCAGCAGCGACAGCGCCAGTTTCATGGCTGCCTCAGGCATTGCCGCGCTGATCGCCATCCTGGTGTTCACCGTCGTCGTCTGGTTTACCTTCAACCGCGCGCTGCGCCCGCTGCGCGTTGCTTCGGACGCCGCCAGCCGGATTGAATCTAGCAGCCTCGATTTCCGCTTGTCGACGGCCGCTATGCCAGCAGAGCTGGTGCCGCTGATCGATGCCTTCAACAAAGCGCTAGGGCGCCTGGAGCTCGGCTATCGTCAGCAGCAGGAGTTTCTTGCCACCGTCGCGCACGAGCTGAAGACGCCGCTGGCGCTGATCCGCGGACAGATAGAACTCGATGGCGTGGCCGATCGCGCACTGCTCCTGAAAGACGTCGACCTGATGGCGCGCCAGGTGCATCAGCTGCTGCATCTGGCCGAGGTGAGCGACCGCAAGAATTTCGTCTTTGAGCAACTGGATGCGCGCGCAGTGACCAGGCGTGCTGTCGAGCATCTGGGGCGCCTGGCGGATCGGCTGGGGGTTTTCATCCTGTGCAATGCCGCCCCCGAGAAAGTGCTGATCATGGCGGACAGCGGGGCGTTGTTCGTACTGGTCAAGAACCTGCTGGAAAACGCGCTCCATCATTCGCCGGCCGGCACCGGCGTCCTGATCACCGTTGCACCGGATTGCATTTCCGTCCGCGATCATGGCAAAGGGATTGCCGAGGACAATCTGCCGCGCCTGTTCAAGCGCTTCTGGCGCGGCGAAAACCGGCGCGACGAAGGCGCCGGTCTGGGGCTCTCGATCTGCCAGGAAATCGCCGTCGCCCACGACTGGCGCCTGATCGTCCATCACGACCGGGACCCGGGGGCGGAATTTGTAGTTGTTTTTCGCTAACATGGCATTTCGGAAATTTCTGAATTAACGGTACCCTGTGTCGAAAATGATGTATTCCTGACGACATAGGTTGCCGGGCTTTTCCGGTAAACGACGGAGGACAGCAACATGAAATTCCTGATGACGCTCTACGCGGACGAAGCCAAGGGCGCGGCCATTCCAGCCGCCGAAATGGCGAAGTACATGGAGCAGATGTATGCCTACCGGGACGCCTTGATCAAGGCCGGCGTCTTTGTCCAGACCAATGGCCTCGCGCCCAGCACCACGGCCTGCACCGTGTCGACGGAAGGCGGGCAGATCCGCGTCCATGACGGCCCCTATGCGGATACCCGGGAGCAGGCAGGCGGCTACTTCATCATCGACGCCAAAGATCCTGACGACGCCAGGTTGTGGGCGACCAGATGTCCGGCGGCGACCTGGGGGATTGTCGAACTGAGGCAGATCGTCGAGCATCATTCGCCGTGACGCCGCTGCCGCAAAATAGCCTGGCCCAGCGTGCAGCCGAGCGTGCTGCGCGCGAGAGCTATGGGCGCCTGGTCGCCTACCTTTCTTCGCGCAGCGGCGATGTCGCCGCCGCCGAGGATGCCCTGGCGGAAGCCTTTGTGGCGGCCCTGCGGCAATGGCCGGTAGACGGCGTCCCCGAGCGGCCCGAGGCCTGGCTGCATGCGGTAGCCAAACGCAGGCAAGTCGATGAGGTCCGGCGGCTGGTTGAGGGCAACCGGTTTACAGCGGAGATGCAGATCTTGGCGGACGAGATGCTGCCTGAGATTGACGAGATGCCCGATAGACGGGCCGCGCTGCTGTTCGCCTGCGCCCAGGACGGTATCGAGCCTGGCATCCGGGCGCCGCTCATGCTGCAGACCGTCCTCGGCTTTTCCGCTGCTGAAATCGCTGCCGCTTTCCTGCTCCCGCCCAGCACCCTGAGTCAGCGATTGGTGCGTGCGAAGGCCAGGATAAAGAAGCTCGGGGTCGCATTTCAGATACCCGATCGCAGCGAGCTGCCCGAGCGGATGCAGGCGGTGCTCGACGCTGTATACGCTGCCTACACCAAGGGTTGGGCAGACGCCGACAATGCTGCCGGAGCCGATTTGGCGGAGGAGGCCTTATGGCTCGGCACGGTGGTCGCCGGCCTCCTGCCCGAAGAACCGGAGGCAAAAGGCGTGCTTGCACTGATGCTGTATGCAGAGGCGCGCCGCGCGGCCAGGATCAACGGCGGCGGCGATTTCGTGCCGCTCAGCGAGCAGGATGTCAGCCAATGGGACGCCCAGATGATCCATGCCGCGACCAAGCTGCTGATTGCAGCCAACCGCGATCCAGGCAGCGGCAGGTTCCAGATCGAGGCCGCGATCCAGTCCGCGCAGATATCGCGTCGTCTCGGCGGCGCGGCTAGCCTGGACGAGATAGTCCAGCTGTATGACTTGCTGGCGCTGGTTGCGCCTTCGCCGGTGGTGATGCTCAATCGCGCAATGGCAGTCGCGCAGCGAGACGGTCCGGCTGCGGCGTTGCCGCTTCTGGATGAAGTAGGGCGGGACGAAAGGATGATGAGCTACCAACCCTATTGGGCCTCCAGGGCTTCGGTGTGTGCCGCCCTGGACATGCACGAACTGGCCAAGGCAGCCTTCCGCCAGGCCATCGGCCTGGCGTCGCAGCCGGCGGTCAGGACCTATCTGCAGCGCCGGCTGGATGCGATCAATATGACGTGAGCTAGTCGCGATCCGGAGCGCCAAGCGGGAAGTAATGGCGATACGGACGCGCTTCGTCGATCGTCCTTGCGACCGACGGCCGTGCATTCAGGCGATCGCGATAGGCGCGTACGTTGCTGAAAGCATCGCCGATGGCGTGAACCCAGTCGGCGTAGAACAGGGCCGGCGCCGCGGAGCAATCGGCCAGGCTGAAACTATCGCCGGCCGCCCATGCGCGGCCCGCCATCCGATGCTCTAGCCAGGCATACGCCGTGTCGAGGCTGGCGCGGGCGCGAGCCACCACATCGGCGTCGTGCTTCTCTCCGCGCATGGCGTTGGCGACGATCGCCTGCATCGGTGCCTGCACATAGTTGTCGAAAAAACGGTCGGCAAAGCGTACATCTAGGGCAGCCGCTGCATCAAGCGGAACCATCCGCAACGGCCCCGGATGATGCAGATCCAGGTATTCGACGATGATGCTGGATTCGATGACCGATTTGTCGCCATCGAGCAGCACAGGAAACTTCTTGAAAGGCCATAGTCGTCCCAATTCAGCCGCCGCGGCGGCATTGCTCAGGTCGACCGCATGGAAGGTGAACGGTGTGTCGTTCTCATATAGCGCGATCAATGGCTTCCAGCAGTAGGAGGCGAACGGGTGGGCATACAGTGTCGGCGTCATTGCAGGGGCTCCTGAAGAGAAGTGCGGAAAGTTTCTTGATCGGCCGCAGCCGCCGCCCTGGCTGGCCAAGGATGGGCCCAGGCGGGAATACGCCACAAGGCGTCCAGCCAGCGGACGATATGAGGAAACGCCGCCAGCGGCATTTCCGATTCCCGCCAGTAGCTGGCCATCGAAGCAAGCTGGAAGTCTGCGATAGTAAGCCTGTTACACGCCACGAAGCTGCGCTGCGCCAGGTGGCCGTCCAGGACCTTGGCGAATTTCTCCAGTTCGGCGACGCTGTCCGCCAGCAAGGCATGGTCCGGCGGCCCGATGCCGAAGGTCGACTTGACCACATGCTCGAAATAGAAGGGCGCTACGGCCGGCCCCCAGTGGCTCGCTTCCCAGGACAGCCAGCGCAGCACTTCGACCTGTTCAGGCGGATTCTGCGCGGGCCACATGTCCGAGCCGGTCTTGATGCACAGATAGGCCATGATGGCCGCAGACTCCCACAGCACCAGGTCGCCGTCGACCAGCGTCGGCACCTTCTTGTTGGGATTGAGCGCCGCATAGTCAGGCGTCTTGAGGCCGCCCGCCATCAAGTCCATTTCAACCAGCTCCGCCTTGACGCCGAGATGCTTGGCCAGCGCCAGCACACGGCGCGGCGCCTGCGCCTTGATCCAGTAGATTTTCATGTCATTTTTCCAATTCAAGGCTGGCAAACGCTTCGGCAATCCGCAGCGGCGCAGTGGGGCGCGCATACATTCTTTCCAGGTAGGCGCGCAGCACTGGGTACTGGTCGATCAGATGCGATTCATTGGCCCAGTCCATCAGGTAGACCGTCACGCAATCGGCGAAGCTGATGCGGTCGCCGACGATGAACTGGCGTCCCGTCATATGCTTATCCAAGATGCCCGCCATGGCAATGAATTCCTGGCTGGCCGCAGGGATTTCCGCCGCTATCCGCTTGTCTTCCGGGTATAGCCAGCTGTGGCGCGTGATGCGCCATAAGGGCTGTTCCAGCTCCGTCATGGCAAACATCACCCAGCGATATGCCTGGGCCAGCTGCTTGCGATCGGCAGGAAGCAAGCCTTTTTCAGGATATTTCTCAGCCAGGTAGATCACAATCGCTGCCGATTCGGTCAGCACCATATCGCCATCGACCAGCACCGGTACCTTGCCGGCGGGGTTGAGGCGGAGGAATTCGGGGCGATGTTGTTCTCCGGCCAACAGGTTGACCGGAACGAACTCGAATTCGACATCGAGTTCGTTCAATGCCCACAGCACACGCAGCGAGCGGGTAGCGGCAAATCCATAGAGTGTCATCATGATGTTCCCTTTCAGATTCAGGTTGGTTTCTGATAACTAGTCGAATGGCGAAACGCAGAATCGACGCTCTCGCGAATTATTTTTCGGGCGTGAACGAATGGACACTTCTGGCGTATTTCGACAGCGGCCGCGCTGCCATGTTCCGGGTGATCTCGGGAGGGGCAAGCGCGGTGGCTGAGGGCGGCATGAAAATTTATCAAGCAGACCTGTTATCCGTTCGACAGGAACCAGCGCTGGAGCGCTTCCTCCAGTCCGTCCGTGCCCCTATCCTCGGCGGTCCAGGCTACGCAGGCATCGGGACGGATCAGCATCGAAGGCCCGGCATCGACGGCGATGCAACGTATCCTCTGCGTGGCGGCGGCAACCAGCCTGGAAGCCTTGGACCCGCCTGAGGCGTCGAGCAGAACGCCCTTGCCATCCTGCATGGCATCGTAGAGCGAGGCGCCGGCATCGCCGTTGCTGACCGGCCGGTCGCCGATCAGCCGTCCGACCTGGTCCTGCTCCGAGCCGAGGTCGTAACGAATGGAAAGCCCGCTCATCATCTCGCCGATGAAGCGGTTGGCGTCATCGAATTGCATGAGGCTCGCCACGATGTCCCGCATCGCGCCCGATTGCGGATCGGGCCGCAGGATGGCGATCTGGGCAAGCGTATTGGCCAGCACGGCTTTGGCGACAGGGCGCCGCTCAGCCGTATAGGTGTCGAGCAGACTTTCAGGCATCTCGCCGCGGATAATGGCGGCGAGCTTCCAGCCGAGATTGGCCGCATCCGCCAGCCCGAGGTTCAGGCCCTGGCCGCCGAACGGCGAGTGCACGTGCGCCGCATCGCCGGCAAGCAGCACTCTGCCTAGCCGGTAGGTATCGACCAGCCGCGTGTTGTCCGCCCACCGGGTCCCGCTTTCAAGCGCTGTCACACGGACATCCGCGCCGCTGATGCGGCGCAGGACGGCTTCGATCTCTTCGCGTGCGACTGGCGCCTGCCGATCCGCCGGCGGACCGCTGAAGTCCAGCATGAACAATCGGCCGGGCACAGGCCCGTAGGCAAACACGCCAGCCGCTGTGCGATTCCAGCCTATGGGCAGCAGACGGTCGGGATGGTCGATCTCCGCGATAACCTGGTAGAAGGTCGACGTCGGAGCCGTGCCGGGAAAATCAAAGCCGGCCATCTTGCGGATAAGGCTGCGCCCGCCGTCGCAAGCGATCAGATAGGAGCAGGAAATGCTGCCTGCCGCCGTCGGCGATGCCCACTCCAGGTCGACGCCGTCCGTCCGCTGGACGAAGCCGGTGACGTCGCAGCCGCGGCGCAGCTCAATCCCAAGAGCGCGCGCGCGATCGGCCAGCATGATTTCGACATCATGCTGACGCACCAGGCGAGGACGCCGTTCCGGCTCTTTCTGCGCGTCCTTGCGGATCAGCGACAGTCCGCCGAAATGGCCGCTGTACTTCGACGCCCGGCCGCGCAGCTCTGCACCGGTCTGCTTGGTGAACTCATCCATCGCCGCCAAAGTGCTGGCTTCCGCGGCGGCAATCGCCGCGCCCAGCCCGCGGCGCGTCAAGGCTTCGCTGCCAAGCGGTCCAACCGACATGGCCTTCATGATCATGTTTACGCCAGTCAGGCGCTCCAGCACCAGCACCCGCGCACCGCCCAAAGTCAGTTCGATAGCGGTCAGGAGTCCGACCGGCCCAGCCCCGACAATCACAACATCAACAGATTTTTCCATATTCTTAGTCCTTTACATGTACCGAGTCGCAATATATACTCAGTACATATAAACATCAAGGGCTACATTTCAATGTCATCCGACCTGCGATCCCGCAAGCGCCTTGCCACGCGGCAAGGCATCTCCAATGCCGCCACGCGCCTGTTCTTCGAGCGCGGCTTTGACCATGTGACGGTGGACCAGATCGCGGCCGCCGCCGATGTCGGGCGGATGACGGTGTTCAACTACTTCCCCCGCAAGGAGGACATGTTTTTTGACCGCGACGAGGAGGGCCGCGAGCTCTTGCGCGCAGCGTTGCGCCAGCGCGATCCCTCCGTCGCGCCGATCGAGACCTTGCGCCTGCTGGCGCACGGCCTGGTGGCGGAAGACAGTCCTTACGTCAGGTTTACAGTGGAAAGCCAAGGCTTCATACAGACTATCGAGGGCAGCGAAAGCCTCAAGGCCCGGGCCAGGGCGATACGCGACGAAATCGCACAAGTGGTAGCGATGGCGCTCGCCGAATGCGTCGGGCGCGAAGCCGGCGATCCCGCCGCCCACCTGGCGGCCGGCCTGCTCCTGGCGACCTGGAGCGTGGCCCTGATCCAGGCTCACCGGGGCTTTCGAGAAAGGCAAGATACAGGGGCCGCGCAAGCCGTTTTCCTGGCTATCGTCGACAAGGGAAGCATCGGCCTCAGCGCGGCAATGGCCGGCACACCATACGCCTGAACCATCAGCCCACGGAAAAAGCACGCGCCACCTCAGCAGTAAGCCTGCCTTCGCCCTGCAGGCTGATGTATGATAGTTTTTGCAGCGTCAGCTCCTATCAATGCGGATTTGTCATGGGCGGTCAAGTGCAAAAGCAAGCTAAAACCAGCAATCCAATCAACATTGCAGCAAGCACGATGCGCCAGGACAGGGCACAGTCCGTTTTTGCAGGCAATCGACCGGAAGCGATTGCACAAGGCCGGTTGCAAGATATGGCGAGCAAAAGTCCGCAAGCGATGCAGTTCGCGGCGCAGCGGCAAATGATCGCTGACAGCCCGCGTGTTCAACAATTAAAAGCACTGCAGGACGGCATCCGCAACAGCCCGCAGTTGCTGGCGCAGCGGCCGGCGCATGCCGCGATGTTCGACGGCGATCAGCCGCTGCAAGGAAAATCGGCGGCCCAGAGCGCCGTGCAATTGCAGGAAATGCCAGCCGCAAAGCCCAACAACACCGGCCTGCCCGACCAACTCAAGATGGGAGTCGAGTCGCTGTCGGGCATGAGCATGGATCACGTGAGAGTGCATTACAACTCATCGCAACCGGCACAGCTGAATGCCCATGCCTATGCGCAAGGCAGCGATATTCATCTGGCCCCGGGGCAGGAGCAGCATTTGCCGCATGAAGCCTGGCACGTGGTGCAGCAGGCGGAGGGCAGGGTGCAGCCCACCATGCAGCTGCACTCGGGTGTCAACGTCAATGACGATCATGGCCTCGAGCGCGAGGCTGATGCGATGGGAGCGTCGGCACTGGCAAGCCGCGCCGGCGCGCCGCTGCAGCTGATGGCCGCCTCGACCCGCGCACCCGTGGTGCAGATGGTGAAATATATCTGGGCCAAGGGCAAAGTCCGTCAGGTTCCTGATGAATATAAAAAGAAAGACAAGGAAAGGTTGTCCACCGAAGACGAGTTCATGAGGCGCAATGGGGATGACGCCGACAACCCGCAAGTGGCCGAGATTCGCGTGCGGCGTGAGAACGAGGCGCTCGAAAAGGCAAGGGTGGAGCGTGAGCAGGCTCGCGCGGCGCGCAAACTGGCAAGGGCGACGCGGCGTGCGCGCGTCACGCCAGGGCAAATGCCAGAGTCGCACATCGGCAAGCAGCTCAAGTTCCCAGGTGTGGTCAAGCAGGCAGATGACCAGGCCGCCGACCTGGTCTACCGTGGCATGAGCGTCAATAATATTCGTAACCTGCAAAAGGGCAAGCCCGCAGTATTCACCGCGCAATCTCCCACCGGCGCCGCCAATGCGGTCGAACATATCGTCGACGACAGTCCAGAGTCTCCCTATCTGTCGTTCGAGGCGGGCGGGCTGGCCGTCAGCGCCGGAAAATACGCGGCAAAACCGGTTGACGACGACAACAAGCCCCACGGCGTGCATCAAAACGAGGACGGCTTCCTGAAGCAGGAAAAATCGTACACCGCCGATTCTCGCCGGGACTACCCGGGCGCCAAGCGCATCGGCTATGTCGGCGGCATTCCCGCCGATGCCGGAAGCGGACGGCTGGACGTGTCCACGCGGGACAAGGCCGCGCGCGGACTGAGCGCGCCGGCGCTAGGAAGTGCGGAACGCCGCGAAAAGGCAAGAGCACTGGCGGAAGCCGACAAGGAAGTATTGGTGAAGCCGGGCCCGACAGGAATCGCACCCGCCAAAGTACCATTCGTTGCCAAGGTTCAGGAAGTCACCGAAGCCTATTACCGCAAGCACGTCGCGCGCCAAAGCTCGCGCAAGGCGCTGGGCTTCCACAAGCCGTATAACGCACCGGCTGTGTACAGCAAGATCCAGCTTCCGGCCGATAACGCGCAATACAAATTCAATATCCCCGCGGACCTGCGGCGGACCGACGAAGACAGCGAGGCCGAGATGTCCGATATCGAGTCCATGGATCTCGGGGATTTCGATTCCGACGTCGACTAGCCAGGGGGCGGGATGAGGTTATGCGGGATTTGGATACTCCACTGCGGGCTCCCCCCATGCCTCCAGGCACAACCCAGCGAAATTTTTTCGTCTAAAGTGTTGCTGGTCGGCGCCGGTCTGAACTGGTGGGCGATACAGAAGGCTACCTCATTCCCGCTTGTAGAGGACTCGGAAGCAGGGCGCGCGGCGGCAGCTGCTATTTAATTCTGACATACATTAAAGGAGTGAAAATGAACAAAGGATATTGGGTAGTTGCGTATCGGTCGATATCGGACGAGTCCGCATTGAAAGCTTACGGCGAGCTGGCTGCGGTGGCGATTGCCGCGAACGGCGGCACCCTTTTGGCGCGGACCACGGGCCGCCTCGAGGTGCACGAAGCAGGCCTGCAGCAGCGCACGGTCGTGGTCGAATTCGCCAGCTTTGAACAGGCGCAACGGACATATGCCAGTGAGGCTTACCGGACTGCGCTGCGAGCGCTGGGGACTGGTGCCGAGCGGGATTTCCGTATAGTCGAAGGTGTCGATCAGTAACGTGAGGGCTGACAGGGAGATCAGCATCAAGGATCGCCCACTCCATTTCAGCTGACTGCCCAAACTTCAGTCTTACCTCAGTGAGCTATGCCTACTCTGCTTCGGATTCGAGCGTGAGTGCAGCCCGTATTCATTACCGCTCAGCCCGCTGCGGGTGACCCCACCAGATCGTGCTGCGCGCCAATCATCACGGCCAAGACGTGGCATTGCTCGTTGAACGGATTGCTCCAAGCGTGGATCGCGCCGCACTGGATCAGCGTGTCACCCGCGTTCAACTGGACGGTTGCACCGTCGTCGAGCTCGCATATGCAACTTCCCTTGACGACATAGACTGTGTCGATCGTGGCGCTGCGGTGGTGGCCATCTTTCTCCGCCGTGGTGGCGATTGGCGCCGATGTGGCATATTCGGCCCTGGTTTGGGGCTCCATTAGCGTATGCAGATAGCGCAAGCCACCGATAGGGGGGAAAAACCAATTGACCTTCGGGCGTTCGCCGGCATCGGGGAAGTGCGGGTTTTCCGCCGCCCATACGTCATACACGGACCAGTCGGCTCTGCCCGGCACCGGATGGGCCGGTATTTGCACGTCGCTGACCACTAGCGCGCGACCGTCCTTGTTGTGTGCTGTTACTATGCGTCTCAGTGCCATAATCATCTCTCAAGTTGGTTGTTTGAAGGATTACTTTAGGCTATTCGGACATCATTCGAGAAATTCAGTCTCGATATACGACCTATCCAAAAAATGAATTCGAAACGAATCGATTTGAATCTCCTGGTGTCGCTGGAGGCGTTGATCCGCGATGCAAATGTGAGCCATGCAGCTACTCGGCTGAATTTGAGCCAACCAGCGCTGTCAGCACAGCTCAGGAAGCTGCGAGACATGTTCGATGACCCGTTGCTCGTGCCCGCCGACTCCGGGCGCGGCATGGTGGCCACCACCCGGGCGATCGAATTGGCTACGCCTTTGCACGATGCGCTCCATACGCTGCGCGCACTGGTCGAAAGCCGGAGCCTCTTCGATCCAGGCACGGCGCAACGCATTTTTCGCATTGCCGCGAACGACAACGCCGTGGTCGTGGTCGGGTTGCCGCTGATGCAGCGCGTGGCCGCCTTGGCGAACCCGAACTTGCAGGTGGCTTTCGTGCGGCCCGATGCGAGCCTGCGTGCCGACCAGCTCGAGCAAGGAACGATCGATCTCGTCATCGGCTCGGAACGCATGGTTCCGCCGATTGCAAAAGCGCGCAAGCTTTTTGACGAACGCTTCCTGATGGTTCAACGCCGAAATCATCCTCGCGGCCGTGGACCACTCGACCTCGATGCATACTGCGCACTGGGGCACGTGCTCGTCTCTACGGGCGGAGGCAGTTTTCACGGTTTGATGGATGAATATCTACAACGGCTGGGTCGGCGTCGCGACGTGGTGGCCTCGGTCGAGCAATTCCTTCTCGTGCCGGCCTTGCTGGAATCCAGCGACCACGTCTGCACTGTGCCCAGCCGTGTCGCGGCTCGCTTCGCGACTAGCTTAGACAGTTTCGAGCTGCCGTTCGAGGCAACAGGTTTTGCGTTATACGCCGCCTGGCATCCGAGTCGCCATGCTGATGCCGGAATGATTTGGCTGCGAGGACTGCTCGCCGAAGGGCAGGGAGACGCGCTGTTGTCGAAACTCGATTAATCGACTAACTTGCTCGAATATTCGCTAACGCTAACGCTAGCTCGTGGCTAATTTGAAGTGCCAAACAGTGGCGAGTTAGTTCGGAGCGCTGTTCCTTGGTAGAAACAAGTTTTTCCTTATTATCTGGCTAACTATAACTACGTAAAGAGTGACAATGGAAAGATCCTGATGCCAGCACTCAAGATCATGCCGCCATCACAATACCGTTACCGTTTTGTATTTTCTGATCTTCGATTGCCTGTTGACGCTGCAGATAAAACAATTCGAAATTGATTTCGGATAAGTGCACCGGCGGGAAGCCTGCACGGGTAATTGCATCTGCGATATTGGCGCGAAGATAGGGATACAGAATGGTTGGACAACCGATACCCAGCAATAGCTCGCGCTGTCCGGACACCATGTTGCGGATTTCGAAAATACCTGCCTGCTTGCCCTCCACTAGAAATGCTACGTGGTCCTTGATTTTGGCTGTGACCGTTATCGTCACTGTGCATTCAAATGTACCTTCGGCCAACTGTTCGGCGCAGGCATCGACGGCGACCTCAATACCGGGGGAATCTTGCTCAAGAAAGATTGCAGGAGAGTTAGGCTGTTCAACAGACAAGCCTTTCAGGTAAACACGTTGAATCTGAAATGCGGGTTGTTGATCGTCTTCAGACATGATGAGCTTTCGTTGGAATTAAAATCGTGGAATTGATCTCTAAAATCACCATCTTCATTCCCGGGGCCTAGTGGAACACTCTGCCCCGGGCACTGTTTAGTTGGCCTTTTCCGGCAACGGCAGGTTCACCCAATCGTTGTAGAAAGCTTCGATATCCGGTTCAAATTCATGCATCACCGGGTACCATGGAGTTGGCGCTTCGACATCATGCATGATGCCGCATTCAGGGCAATAGTACTCACGGTACACCTGCCAGTTGGTGTCCGGCGCCATTAACGTCGGATAGACTTCGTGCATGGCTTCCGCCGTATCGCGAACGTAGATCAGCGCCTCCAGCTTCCAGTTCTTGCGATAATCGCCAAATTCATGGCCGCAGCTGCACTTGGTGACCCATTCCTTGGTCTTCTTGTTTTGCGCAATGTACAGATGCAGGCTGATCGGCAGAATCACCTTATCATCCCATGGCAGCTTGGACTCGAGCGCATTCAGATACATGCGAAAGCGGTCATGGTCCTTGGGCATGGAAAGCATGCGCATGGTGGTTTCCCAATCCAGCTTGCCCTCCACCAGATAGTTCACTTGTTCTTGTGTATAAACAGACATTTTATATCTCCGATAATTCTGGTAGGTGCGACCGGGTTCGTGATCCCGGCCGCAAAATCACTCTTCGACCAATGACACGGTACGTACATCCGGCAGTTTCGACAGATCCATCCGGTAAGTGGAACCGAAAGAAGGAACGCCCAGTTCGGACTCCGGCAGTTCCCAATCGGCCGGCAAGTCCCAGAACGCCTTGAACTCGTTCTTGAACTTGAGGCTCAGGCCGAAACTGGTAGCGAACATGTGGCGCACCTGTACCGATGCATGCTTGGTGATGATCCGTGCCCGCTCTTCCTTCATCCACTCACGGGTCGGAACGGCTCTTGCGATGCGCTCCTTGCGGATTTCCTTGCGGCGGATAGTTGTCTTGGCGACGTCGACAGTCCAGACCTGCTCACGATCTTGCGAGATCACTACGCCATAAACCTTCTCAGCGTATTCCGGCAACACGAAGCGGCTGTTGATATCGGTTTCAACCGAAGCGCAATCGCGATCGAGCGGATCACCAAAGCCCGGACCGCCTCGCATATAGTTCAGATACAGGTCATGGTTCTCAAAAATGGCTTCTGTCGTAGTGCATTGCTGATCACGCTTGATGCGTGAATCGGCGCTGATGTGACGTTCGTATTCCTTGCTTTCCGGATTGCGGTCGGCGCCCAGCGGCAATGACAGATTGTCTTTGATGCGTTGTTTCAGATCGGTGTTATGCGCTTCAAAACGATAACCGGTAGCGGATGGGTAACCGCCCATCAGACCCCAGTCGCTATTCATGTAGCCGTTGCCCATGAAGTACATGCTCCAGTCTTCTGCTTTCCACACCATGCGCAGCGTTTCAAAACCGCAGCCGCCGCGGAACTTGCCGTAGCCGCCCGAGTTGGTCTTGACGTTGCGCCCCATGTACAGCAGCGGTTCCGCCATCTCCCAGATCTCGATGTCGCCCATGTCGCCTTCAGGGTTCCACACCGCCGCGGCATGGTTCAAGCCGTCCTTGATGGCGCAAGCGCCTGTGCCGCAGGCCGCCGGTTCGAAGCTGTTGACCGCATGCGCTTCGCCGTCCTGGTTCATGCCGCCGCCCTGCAGCCAGTTGGAGGTGTTGGCGTTGCCGGCGTTGACTTCTTCCAGATAGCCGCGGGCAAAATAAGACTGGCTCATGCCGCGCCAGATGCCGCTCCAGCCGGACACCAGGAAATGCCAGGCATAAGCATGCGCAGTGCGGCGGTCGTCTGGATTCATCCAGGTGCCCTTAGGCAGCTTGAATTCCGTGGCATAGTAGGCGCCATCGTTGATGCGGGAGGTCGGCACCAGGGTCTGGGTCAGCATGACCCAGATGCCGCTGGTGAACGCCACCTGGTTGGCATTGAAGCTATGCCAGCCCCAGCGGCTTGCGCCTTCAAAATTGAGCCGCCAGGTAGCGTCGGCGCGGATCGTCATTTCACAGGGTGCATGCATGATGCTGTTCATCTTGCCGAATTCCGAGGCCAGATTCATGTCTTCATGGTCGTAAGGAATATCCACGAACGCGACACGCCGGTAGACGCCGGGAACCGTCATTGCCTTCAGCCGTGCCTGCAGCCCGCGCCGTCCTTCTTCGATGATTTCGTGGGCAAACCGGGTGTAGTTTTCAATTCCCTCCGCTTCCAGGACTTCCTCCACCAGCTTGCGAATCATGTGGCAGCCGGCAATGCGGGTACGCTCGTCCAGGATCCAGTACTTGGTGGTGCGTACATTGCGCTGGCTCTCGTGCAGCCAGTCGCGCAGCGGCGTATCGTTGATGCCGGTCTTGCGGCAGGTCACCTGCAAGCCGTCGCCGAAGCGCGAGACCTGGCCGGTCGACATCGAACCTGGCGTCATCGCGCCAAGGTCAATCACATGAGTTACGCCGCCGACCCAGCCGATCAGGTTGCCTTCCCAGAATATCGGCACGATGGTGGCGATATCGCAAGGATGCACATTGCCGATAGAACAATCATTATTGGTGAACATATCGCCGGGACTGATGCCTGGATTGACTTCCCAGGCGTTTTCGATCATGTACTTGATCGCCGCGCCCATGGTGCCGACGTGAATGATGATCCCGGTGGAAGTCAGTATGCAGTCGCCTGCGGCGTTATAAAGCGTGAAGCACAGTTCGCCTTCCTGCTCGACGATCGGCGATGCGGCTATTTTCTTTGCGGTTTCGCGCGCATGCACCAGGCCGCCGCGAATCCTGGAAAACAGTTTTTCATAGGTGATCGGATCGGAGTCCTTGAATTGGAGTTTTTCCAGGCCGTTGTAGAACCCGGTTTTCCTGGTCCGCTCCAGTACTTCATCGCGATGTTCCTTGAGGGTCTTGCCGTTGCCCAGCAAGTCTGGCAAGCCCATTTCTTTTTTCGACATTTTGTTCATGATCAGTCTCCTTATTTAACTTCTTTAAGATGAAATAAGCGGTGGGTATCACAATAGGTTTCGAAGCCTAGCGGCACGATGAAAGTGGTGGAGGGCGACTCAACGATGGCAGGTCCTACCACCCGGTTACCAGCCTTCAGCGCTTCCATCGACCAGATCTGCGCGTCCTGCCATTTTTTATGGCGATAGAAAGGACGGCTGCCGATGTGCGCTTCCTTCGGCGGCACCGGGCCTGCATCCGGTTCTTCAGGCAGTTCCGGCTTGGAAGAAATGACGCTGCCGCGCATTATGGCGCCGGTCACCCCGAAGCCTAGTTCCGGCGAGCTGGCAGAAGTGGCGTAGACACGCCCGTAGGTATCGTCGAATGCTTTCACCATCTTGTCCCAATCCGCCAGCGTGGAGGCATTGGTCACCGGCGAATTGATTTCCAGATCGTTCAGCTGGCCCATGAACTGCATGCGATAGCCGGGACGCAGCAAGACGTCTTCCGGCTTGAAGCCGTTAATGATGAATTCTTCGATGACTTTCTCGCTCAGTTCCGCCCATGCAGCAGTCAGGGTTTCGCAAGCTTTTACTTTCTCAGCATCGGTGGCTTCAGGACCAACGCCGACGTCGACGCTCTTGTCATAGCGGTATTCGTATTCGGCACAGGCGCAGCCGAACGCTGAGAATCCGGCAGCCCAGGCCGGCACCACCACATCCTTGAAACCCAGGCCTTCGGTATATCCGTAGGTATGCACCGGACCGGCGCCGCCGTATGAAAAGCACACGAAGTCCGCTGGGTTGTAGCCTTTGGCGCTGATCACCGAACGCATGTATTCGCGCAGATTCAGATCGAGCAATTCGATCACGCCGGCAGCGGCATCTTCTACCGTCAACCCCAGTGGATCTGCAATTTGCTCTTTCAGATATTTACGCGCGCGGTTGACATCGAGCTTGATGGCGCCGCCCAGGAAATTGTCAGGATTGAGATAGCCCAGCACCACATGGCAATCCGAGACTGACACCGTATCCAGTCCGCTATCCGGCCAGCACATGCCCACCCTGTAGCCAGCGCTGTCCGGACCGAGTTTGATCGCTTTGCTGTAGGGATCGATGCGGATAAAGCTGCCGGCGCCGGCGCCGACCGAATCCATCGCCACCAGGGGCAGGGAAAGCACCAGGCGCGCCATGTCGGGATCCGACTGGATGGCAAAGTTGCCTTTCGTGATGATCGCCATATCGAAACTGGTGCCGCCGATATCGCTGCAGGCAATATTGTCATAGCCCAGTTTTTCGCCCAGGAATTTCGAGCCAATCACACCGCCGATCGGACCGGACACAATCGTGCGGGCAAGCTCCTTGGCTTTCCAGCCTATCGTGCCGCCGTGCGTTGCCATCACGCGCAAATCGAATTTGGCGCCGTGCTTCTTGAAGCGGTCGCTGACTTTTTTCAAGGTCGCGCGTGAAGGTTCTGCCGCGTAGGCTTCCAGAATCGTGGTGTTGGTGCGGTGGGTTTCCTTACGCGATGGGTAATAGTCGACGGTCGCAAAGACCGGAATATCGACGCCAAGTTTCTTCAATTCCTCGCGGCAGATATCGCGTGCACGCAGCTCGCTTTTTTCATTCTTGTGCGACTGCAGCAGGCTGATCACGATCGCTTTCGATCCGCGCGCTACCAGCTCGCGGGTGGCGACACGCACCTCTTCTTCACGCAATGGAATCACCACTTGCCCCTGGACGTCGGTACGCTCGGTGACGCCGCGGGTGCGCGACAACGGCACCAAGGGCTCGTCGTAGCGATGGCAATTCAAATGGATACGCTCTTCCAGCGCATAGCCGAGGTAACTCTGGATGGCACGACCCATCGAATGGATGTCTTCAAAGCCGCGGTTGCACATCAAGCCGACATCCAGTCCCTTGCGCTGGACTACGCGGTTCAGCATAGCGGTGCCGGAATAGACGCAGGTCAGCAGTTCCGGAAAAACATCGTCGACCTCCAGTTGCCATTCCGCCAGCGCGTCAACCGACGATTCATAGATAGCCTCCGATTCATCCCCGGGATTACTTTGCGCTTTACCGACAACGAACGAGCCATCCTCCCTGACGAAAAAAGTGTCGGTCATCGTGCCGCCGGCATCGATACCCATCACCTGTACGGGCGAGTGTTGAGCTTGCATGTGTGTCTCCTCATTGAGTGGATAGTTTTCCAAAACCTGGCGATCAGACATTGTTTGGAAATGACTGATTCTGTCTTGAGCGAGCAAATTGAATCTGTACGCAGAGCAGATACCGCAAGGAGCATGCCAATCCTGCGGGAGAGCCTGAAAAATCTGACCCGCTCTATGAAAGACGGAAAAAAATACGTGCATGGAAAAACATCGACGGCCGTTTCGAACGTCCGGTTTTCATACGCCGCCATGGATTCGACCGGAAATCGAACGCTGCCAGACTGGCTCCGGCAAGCCGCATCGCTGAGCTGCGAGGAGGGCGGATCAACTGCGCCCCGCTACATGGCGAAATCTGCGGTGCGGCTTTGAGGTGTATAGTCGGTTCGGGAATGAATACATTTTCCGGAAAGCGGAAGCCAGCAAAATGGCAACGACGGGAGCAACTTGCTCCTGCGGAAATAAGGCGCATAGCCAGTAGGAGACAAATTGAATTCCAACACGCCTGACCAGCGGCTATCCAATCCTCGCAACAATCGGAAGATCATGGATGCCTGGGATGGCTTTCTGAGCGGACACGCTCCGCCTCCCAATGCATTACGTTGCCTGATCGATGACTCCTGGAGGCGTTGCCTGGGGGTTCAAGTAGATCCGACGCGCCAGCAGGCACTGCCGCCTGTTAGTGAAATTACACTTAATGCTCTGCAGGACCAGCATCGCGAATTGTTGGCAGCAGGTAAGCAAGTCATGGCGATGGCCAGGGATTTTCTTGCCGAAACCGAGACGATCATGATTCTCACTGATCCGAACGGGATGATACTTGGCGTAGAAGGCGATGCGCGCGCGCTAGGCGCGGCGGAAGATATTTACCTCACAGCCGGGAGCTGTTGGAGCGAGCTGATTTGCGGAACAAATGCGATAGGCACGGCATTGTCCATCGGCCAACCGGTACAAATCCATGCAGCCGAGCATTTTTGCGCCGGGATCAAGCAGTGGACGTGCTCGGCCACCGTCATCCGCGACCCCTATGACGGCAAGATTCTGGGCGCCATTGATGTATCCGGGCTAGGCAAGACGTTCAATCCGCATAGCTTGGCTTTGGCAGTCACGACAGCCAGCCGGATTGAGGGCCAACTGGCCAAATTGGAGATGGAGTTTCGTTATCAATTGCTGGAACGAGGTATGGCAAAAATGTCGAGTGCGACCGATGGCGTCATTATTTGTGATCGTCGCGGATATCCCATAAAAGCAAATGAATGCGCGGCCGCAACTCTTCTTGCCCGAGGTATAGACTTCGATCTTAAAAACACGACGCGCATCCCGACATTGAACATGGGGGCATTCGGCGGCGCTACCGGCGCCGATGCGCCGGAATGGCTCAGCAGCGACTGGGTCGAGGCAGTCATTGACGCTGGCGAACGAATTGGAACCCTGTTGACGATTCCTGGGTTGCCGCAGCGTGGGGCGTCACTGCACGTATCGCAAAAAGAAAGATCCCCGAAAGTTGCCATCAGCACCGATGCGAAGGGTTTCGGGGGCATCGTCGGGAATAGTACTGCCTTGATCCAGGCAGTGCAAAAAGCAAAACTGCTTTCCAAAACTAATGTATCGGTGCTGTTGCTCGGTGAAACCGGAGTTGGCAAGGAAAATTTTGCGCAAGGCATCCATCATGCCGGTCAGATTGGCGAGCGACCGTTTATCGCGCTCAATTGCGGCGGCTTATCTCCCGATCTCCTGGCCAGCGAACTCTTTGGACACTGTGAAGGCGCTTTCACCGGTTCGCGGCGTGGAGGAATGATAGGCAAGGTAGAGGCGGCAAATGGCGGCACTCTGTTTCTCGATGAAATTGGGGAAATGCCATTGGAATTGCAACCGCACTTCCTGCGCGTACTGGAAGAGGGGGAAATTTATCGTATTGGTGAGAATACGCCGCGAAAAATCTGCTTCAGGCTGATCGCTGCGACCAACCGCGATCTCCGCGATGAGGTATCTGAGGGCCGGTTTCGCATGGATCTTTTTTACCGTGTTTCGGTTACCAGCATACGCATCCCGCCGCTGCGCGATCGTAGAGAGGACATTCCGCAACTGGTGGCGCATTTTCTCGGCAAGCTTAGTGCGAAACACAACATTGCTCGAAAACAGATCAAACCGGAGTTAATCGCTGTGCTGGAAAACCATGCATGGCCGGGGAACGTGCGTGAGTTGCGCAACGTCGTCGAAAGTATGTTCTTGATGACCAGCGGGGAATCCTTGGACCTGGATGATTTACCGCCTGACATCCGATCATCATTAGCCGTTGACATTGAAAAGCCTGGTATGCGACCTCCGCTCGGCACCGGCAAACTGGAGGATGCCGAACTAAAATTCATCCGCGAAACTATCGAGGCAGACCGCGGCAATCTCACACTGGTGGCCAAACATCTTGGGATAGCAAAGAGCACGCTGTACATCAAACTCAAAAAATATGGGTTGGACCAGGTTTTAGGTGGCGTCAGAAGCTCGGGACGCCAGGAATAGGCGGGAATTCGATCAATTCTGTGGGCGAAGGGAGAGGAGGGGAGCAGAGCTTGCTTTATCTCTCCGATTCAGGAGCGATAGCCGACAGCAGCCCAAGTGCTCAGGCTTTCTAACAGCCTAATCTGTACATCCGGTTTCTAACGTCCAATCTGCGTGAGCGTAGTTGATCCTGTGACCAGCCCGATTGTTTTATGTTTGATGCGGAATCGATGGATTTTATTTCTTCTGCAAGGTAATAGCATTCTCCTTGCGTATTGCTTGTAAGGGATGGCGTCGACGCTCCAGCCATAGCAACGAATCCGGGTTGTTTAATTTCAGCTTGAATATGTGCGCGAGTGTCAGCTATTGTCTCTTTGTCTGGGCTTACGAATCCGCCGCTTGTCTCTTGTATTGTCACTTGGGCCGTGTGGCTTGATGTTGGACATGGAGCATCGCTGTAGGTGGTTTTTCCTCCAGATTCGCATTTCACAATTTTCCCCGGCTGTATGCCCCGTGTGTTTGCCTGTGCCTCTGAGGGTGTGGCGTAGTTTTCATCCGTAGGCAGTGTCGTCTGTATGTCTATTTTTGCCGGGTCGGGCTTGGCGGATAGGTCGTAGGTCGATTTCGACATTAGATAGATTCCACCTCCCACGATGGCTGTAGCGAGTGTCGCTGAGACTGCCATGCTGACTAGATTCTTCATGATCGATCCTAGATATTGACATTGCTACTTTACAATATTTTTAGTGATCATGTTGATAAGTATGCATGGCAGTGGATTGGCTATCCGATCCGTGTTTCTAGATATCTTTCTTTCTCGTCAATTTCATGCTTCGTCGCCGGTTCTGTCAGGGGCGGTAGGAATATTTGTCCGGTGTCTTGTACCACGCCGAGTTTCTCGCATAATGGCTGGATTCCCATCTGATAGATGATCTGATCGTGTTCCATGGCCAGCAGGCGTAATAGCTCCGGAACCAAAAATGGCGCTTTTTTCGTCCCTTGGGCCAGTCTGATACGGCGCGCTCACTGCAGGAATTTCTATCGTTGAGCGTGAGCCGGCAAAGTCTGTCAAGGCTAAGTCCAGGGCAAAACCAAAGGCTTGATTGCCTCTATTTTTTTACCGTCTTAACTTCGCATAATTTGTATTATGTAAAATTAATGAGTCGGAAACGCCGCTGGTTATCGACAATATTAGCGCTCTAACATAAAACTACATGGACTAATAACGTAATGGCACGCGGGGAAAGAATATTGAAGAATTCTGCTTTTCCCTCCTAACATTGCGTTAAATCAAAGTGATCAATTTTTTCCCCGACTGTTGAGGATTGCTTAAAATTGACCCAGCGTTATCGTCGAAATTTAACCCACCCTTTGACGTTCAAATTACTCCGTGCCTGTGGATAAGTCATCTGTCTGAGGTAGCATTTCTCCTTTCTTGATTGATTTTTTTTGGCCTGTTTTTTGACTTGATCCGCTGTCTCGGAAGCGCCAGGAGTCATTGCCAGTCTCAATAATATGGCAATGATGGGTGAGCCGGTCCAATAAAGCAGTCGTCATTTTTGCATCACCAAAGACCGACGGCCATTCGCTAAAGCTTAAGTTGGTCGTGATGGCAACGCTGGTCCGCTCGTATAATTTCGACAGCAGATGAAACAATAAAGCCCCGCCAGTCTGGCTAAACGGTAAATATCCCAACTCATCCAGAATCACCAGATCCACATACATTAGCCGGTGAGCAATTTGTCCTTGCTTGCCAGCTGCCTTTTCCAGTTCCAATGCATTGACGAGTTCGATAGTCGAGAAGAAACGGACTCTTTTATTGTGTTCTCCGATAGCCTCCACTCCCAAAGCCGTCGCCAGGTGTGTTTTACCGGTGCCTGGTCCGCCAATAAATACCAGGTTGTGGGCAGCGTCGAGAAACGTGAGCGACTTCAATTGCGTAATCAGATTTTCATCAACCTTTGACTCCGTAAGATTGAAGCCGTTGAAGTCACGATGTGCAGGAAACCTTGCTGCCATCATCTGGTAAGCCATCGATCGTACCTCCCGTTCAGCGATTTCTGATTTGAGCAGCTGTTGCATAAATTTATCTGGATCGAAATCGGTCAGGCGTGCTTGCGCAATCAGCTCGGGCCAACTCTGCGCCATGCCATGCAATTTCAAGGATTTTAATTGGCCGATGATTTCATTTGACATTGTCGATCTCCGAAGAAGAGCGTAGCTGTTCATAACGTGACACATTGGCCTCTGGTTCCTCTTGCAACACCAATGGAATAGACAGGATATTTTCTTGCGGTGGCGGCCCCTTCAATCGTCCGAGAACGTTGAGAACGTGTTCACCACTTGGGCGCCCGGACTCCAAGGCGATTTCCACGGCGACCAGCACGGCTTCCAGCCCATGAATGGGAATGACGGACAAGACCTGGGCCATGACCCGGTCGCCGCCTGGATGCTTAAGTAGATGTCGTTGCAGGCTTTGCAGTGCTTCCGGCATGGTGGCAAATGGCGCACCGTTACGTAAGGCTCCTGGTTTCTGGCCAATCAAGGGAATGTAATGCTGCCAGTTGTAGATGGTTTGGTAACGTTCAAAGCTGCGAGGATGCCTGGCAATTTCCCTGCCATCGGCCACCAATACCAGCAGATCTGGATAGATGTGCAGGCTGACCACTCGATGCGCATAAGGAGTCGGCACGCTGTAGCGGCTGCGCATGAAGTGGATCAGGCTGGTGGAGGAAACCCGTACCGGCTGCTCGACATAGCCGTCAAATGGCTTTGGCATCGGCATCAATTGCAAACGCTCATCCTGTAGAACCTCACCTACTGTCATGATTTGCCATTGCGGATGCCGCAATGTGTCCCAGGCATTTCGGCAGCGTTCGGCCAGCCAGATGTTTAATTCGGCCAGCGAAGTCCAGCGCATAGTGCTAGCCTCAATCCAGATTTGCCGACGTCGATCCTGGACATTTTTTTCGACAATGCCTTTTTCCCAGCCGGAAGCGACATTGCAGAAATCCGGCTCAAAAAGGTAATGCCCGCACATGGCTTCAAAGCGGGCATTCACACTGCGCTTTTTACCTTTATGCACCTTGTCCACGGCGGTCTTCATATTGTCGTAGATGCCGCGACGAGGGATACCGCCGAATGCCTCAAATGACCGTGTATGAGCGTCAAACAGCATTTCGTGGCTTTGCGTGTAATACGCTACTAGCCAGAAGGCCCGCGATGAGGCCAGCTTGCAGTGGGCTACTTCAATACGCCGGCGCAATCCACCGATCCACGCATATTCGCAACTCCAGTCAAACTGGAATGCTTCACCATGCGCAAAGGCCAGGGGGACAAAGGCTTTGCGGAGGGGAGCATTCTTTATCTCTACTTGCAGCTTGCGGACATGGACGGCCAGCAGTACATAGCTGCCAGTAAAGCCCTGTGCCTTGATTGCTTCAAACATCGCCTTTGCCGTGCGGCGATCTCGCTTAGGGCGATGCGTGTCAGCTTGGATCCATTGACGCAATTGCTCAATATACGGGTCGACAATGCTTTCACTTTGACGCTCTGCATATTGGGGTTCTGACATTTCCGGCTCTCGCAGCCATCGTCGAACCGTATTGCGTGCCATATTGCAGCGACTGGAAATTTCTCGTATTGAGAGTTTCTCGCGGAAATACATCCGCCTAATCTTGGCTAACATGCCCACTGTGATCACTCCTTGTTCTCCTGCTCAAATACTGAGCAGATGATTCAATCACGTGGGTCAAATTTCAGCGATATTTATTGCCCGAAGTGGGTCAATTTGGAGTGATCGTCAACAGGTGTCGTCAATCGATATGCTGGCCTATTGTGGTTCACGTTTGCTGGATCTAGGTTGTGATCAAGTTGAACTCCCATTGATCGCACACATGCTTGTGTCTATATCTCAATGGGATGTCGATTTAATAGAAGTTTTTTTTGCGAGCGGCACGAAATCTCTGTATAAACCGCATGACGTATTGAAAGACTACGCGACGCAGAGAGGGTGGACAGACGCGAAACGAGTTTCTTTAGACAAAAGCTGGCATCAAGGCGTTATGGATTGCTTCGACGGCGTAGAAAGCTGCCACGCAGCATGGCACAATGCCGCTGGGGATAAGAGTAAAGTAGATAGGATGCTTTGGAGAGCTCAAGCTGCAGTACTCCTGCCAAAAATTGAAATGCACCGCATGGCTCTTGCCCCATTGATTTGCAAGAAGATGAGATTCCCTTATATTAAAGGAGAGTACAAATTTAACGATGTGAATGATGTTGAAATTGGAAATTTAGCCTACTTCGCTTCTGATACGCGTCATATGGCTGCAGGGCCAATTGTTGACTTCGTGAGAAAATTACGCGAAGTACGTAACGATCTAGCTCACTTAAAAGTTCTAGAGGAACACCGAGCTACCGATAGGGAATTGTTGCTACCTTACGATTTAACGCGCCGATAGAAAGTTTCCTTTAATTCAATTCGCTCTCCCGGCGCTCGCTTTGTTTCGGTATTTGGAGCGGTTTGTCTTGTATCAGGTCATCGTCGGGGCGTGTCCAAACGAGCCGTTTCACGAGGCTAATACGATCAGCGCGTCGTGGTTTCGGAAGGCGCCCGTCCATCGAGGTAGGCGCGCAGCTCAGCCAAAACTTCCTGTTGCGCGGTGAGTTTTGCATCGGCTGCCGCCTGCGCCAGCTCAAGGTCACGTACCTGACTTGCCGGCGCTTCTGCCTTCGCGGTCGAGGTGCCGAGTTGCGCATTCTGTGCTTGAAGCTGGATTTCCCTGTCCGCGAGCCGTGTCTCGGCAGCTTTGGCCTGTTGCTCGACGGTCTGGAGTGCTTGTAGCTTTTGTTCCAACCGCCGACTCTGGGCCTGTTGTTCGTAGAGAGCCTTTTGCGCATGCGACAGCTCAGCTACCAGACGCGCGCCTTCCTGGTTCAGGCGTGTCACAACGTCCTGCTTGACGATCAGGCCTTGCTGTAACTGGCGCATCTCCGCCTGCAGTTGCTGGATCTGCTGCTCATGCCGGCGCTGGTCCTGGTCGCGCTGCTCCTTGACCGATTGCCGGTAATGTTCGAGCACCTCGCGTGCATGCTGGTGTTTTTCTTCCAGCGACTGGCAATGCATCACATTTTCGGCCAGGCGCTCCTTCAAGTCGGCTGCTGAGTTGATTGAGCGTAAAAATCCAAGTTCACCGGCAAAAAAATAACTCGCCTTCGATTGCTAAATTGCGCAAGGAACATCGGCTTCTGTAATCTTGACTGTGCAAGATCGAATGCTGGAAACGGATTATTTTCGGACAGATATGCGGTCCAGTTAGAACGCGCAAGAATGCTTTTCCCGTAGACCTTTACGTAAGTAGTTTTGGACCTCGTTTTCCCACATGCAATTACCTAACTTCGCTTTTCCATCATGTTTTTACGTAAATCAGTTTTTACGTGAAGTCGTATGTATTAAATTACCTCATTCATAAAAATCAAAGGCTTAGGTGCATTTTTCCAGTCATAACTTTACGTTAGAGCACTTTCGCATAAGCCCTGCCGTTTTTTTCGCGCAAGACTCACAAATCCCATGATGTGAAAATATTTCGTTTTTTGTGGAAAATATGCGAATACGCTGATCAGAACCCCTATTCTTGCCGGGGACCTCAAAGATATGTATGCTGAAGTTACCACCACTTGAAAGAAATTAATGCTCCAGCGTGAGAGCTGCAATTTTTTCCAGGATGGCAGGCAATAGCTTCATGCCCGATAGCGTAACGCATTCCGGCGCAGACCGCCCGCGCAGCGCTTCGCTAAGTCTTCGCGTAGGAAACAGTAAAACAGGCCGTCAGCATTCCGCATATCGAAGCAACCGCCGCTAGCGCACCGATTCCGCCCCACACAGTCTGGACGCCGACCAAGCCGGTCAGATAACCCAACAATACGGATGACAGCATGCCGCCTAGCTGGAAAACGAGGGAAAAAAAGGACAATGCGCTAGAGCGCAAATGGTCGGGTGTGCATTGATGCAAAAGTGCATTGATGACCGCGCCGGCAATACCCAGGAATAAGGCGGTGACCATCAGGAAAATGCCTAGATCCGTGGCATGCTGGGCCCTAGCCATCATGCACAGGCCGCCTGCCAGGCCGAATAAAGAAAATGCTACGGCCAGCGCAGGCTTGCCGGAACATATCCGCAATACAATAAAAGAAAGCCAGCCGCCAAATCCCTTGACCACCAGCATCAAGGTAAGAAACACGCCGAACATCCAGGTATTGCCGGTCGTCGGCACCATGTTTTTGAGCACTACCGGCCAATAGCTTTCCAGGATAGAGATAATGCCTCCCAGTAGCATGAATCGCAGGATCAGCGGCCTGAGGCTTGTCTCTTGCCAGGCAAAGATGAGTAATTGCCGCAGCTGGCCTGACAACTTCACGGCACCTGTACTGCTCTCGCTACGTTCAGGCTCGGGGAACAGCCGCGGCGTGAGCCACAATAGAAGCAGGAACAGCAAACCGGACAAGCCAAAACCAGCCTTGTAAGGATTGGCAAACAGGCGCTGTCCGAGCAAATCCGGCACAAAGCCGCCCACCAGGGAAAATGCCGCCATTCCCAAGGCGGCAGACAGTTCCGCATAGCCGAGATGATAAGGTATGCGCTGCATCAGGCCGCGGTCGCGCAATACCTCGACATACCACGCATCTACGGTGCCCGAATTCATGGCTCTGGCCATGCCGAAACAGCCGGCGGCGAGAAACAGCAAAGGTTTCTGCTCACACAGGAGCATGATGCCGCAGCCGGCACAATTCGTCAGCAAAGACCAGCGATAGGCTCGGATGCGGCCGAGCCGGTCTGCCAAGGCCCCGAATGGCAGCTCCAGGATCACAGTGGAGAGGCTGAACAAGGCGGCGAACAAGCCGATCTCGAACAAGGAAAACCCTTCATGCACCAGCAGCAACGTCAATACAGGCAGGATCAATCCGAAACTGCCCCACATCAATGCCTGCTGAAAACGGAAGCGCAGATGAACGGTCATGAACCCGGACCCGCGCCGCTGCCGGACTCGAAGACGATATAGTCGCCATCCTCTCCCACGCCTCGCTCCGTCTCCGCAAAGCCGCAGGCGCGATAGAAGGCAGTCGCGCCATGGTTGCGGCACAGGCATTTCAGCGAATATTTCTGCAGCGGCCAACCGGGAAGCGCGGCCAGCAATGCGCGCCCTACCCCCATCCGGTGGTGACCGCGATCAACATACAGATGGTGGATGAAATGGTCCGCATCCCATATCGACACGAAGCCGGCTATCGCCCCCCGGGCATCTTCCGCCACCAGTATGGTTTCACCCCGGGTCTGCTGTTCCAGGTCAGCTAGGCGGAAAGCATCTCCAGCCATCCAGGTATATGTCTGGCGACGCGATGCCAGGAACAACTCTTGCAACACGGCCAAGTCCCGCGCCGCGGCCACGCGGACACTAATCTGCATACAGATCCTTCCTACGTAAAATCATATTCGCTTTAGCTTGGCAAGCTTGCCAGCACATCGGCGATAAAGCGCTCAGTGTCCCAGCTGCCGTCGACCGTCGCCCCCAGCCGGGTAATGACCAGTTGGCGCGACGGAATGATCACCACCAGCTGATGATTGAAACCATCCAGCCTGACCATGTCGTCTGGCAGCGACATGAAATGTTTTTTGCCGTTGCGCGACGCGTTCAGCCACAGGTGAGCGCCAAACAACCCTTCCGACTGGTTGGTTTGCGGCGTCGACATAAAATGGATCCAGTCGCGACTGACAATTTGCTGCCCATTCCAGTTCCCCTGCTGCAGAATCAGCTGTCCGATACGGCTCCAGTCCCTGGCCGACGCCAGCATGTAGCTTCCTCCCACCAGGTTGCCGGCGACATCCGGCTCAATGCTGGCGCTCCGGATCCCCAATGGCTCGAATAAGCGACGGCGCGCAAAACCGACAATACCCAGAGGCTGGTCAGAGATCGCGCGCGCCACCACCTTGGCCAGCAGGACACTGCCCCCGCTCTGATAATTGATGTGACTGCCAGGCGCGTCTTTCAACGGACGGCTGGCGACATAATGTGCCATATCGCCCGATTCATACAGCATGTTTGTGGTATCCGACCCTGGCATATAGTCTTCCTGAAAATCCAGGCCACTAGTCCATTGCAGCAGATTCTGCAGACGTATCCGGCGCCGCGGATCGGCCGGCGACGACCAGTCCGACAGCAGCGCATCCTGCTCTAGAGCCAGTTTGCCATCCTGCACCAGCACGCCTGTCAGCAACGCCGTGACGGTTTTTGTCATCGACCAGCCAAGCAGCGGGGTTTCCGGGCCGATTCCGGCCGCGTATCGCTCTGCCAGCAAGCGTCCTTGATGCATCACTACCAGCGCTTGGGTATTCCTGAGGGAAGTTGCGCTAGGCTCCTGCATGGCCTTGTCCAGCACCTCGCGCAAGCGCTCGTCGTGGCCGGCGGCTTCGCTGACAAGAGGGGTTTCGGAGAGGTGCCGGGCCTCAGGCAATCCAATGCCGGCAGCCTGACGAATCAATGTGGCGGCATCCGTACCCACCAGCAAGGTACAGCCTAGTCCCGGCCGGTACAAAGCGCTGACAGGACGGATAAATCCCAGGCCCGCGGCACGCACGGTCGCGCGGCTGCGGTCGACCCGGTATCGCACCAACAGCAGCAAAGGATTGATCGGCTCGACTTCGCGCCGGAACACCGCGTCGGCATCGCGTCCGGCCACCAGGGATTGCGTGCACAGATAATGCGCCGCATAGCCGGTTGCCGCCGGCATGGCCCAATACAATGCCGCAGCGGCAGCAAGCAAGAGCAGCAAGGCGATTGCCATCACCCCTTTCCAGATCAGCGGAACCAGCCGCCGTTTGCCGCGATAAGATTCAGACATGGCATTCCTTTTTTAAATGATCGTGAGGGATACGGCGTCCAGGATGAACCTGAGGATCGCGCTCATAATTTGATTTCCTTTTTCAGATACAAACGCTCTGACCAGATATCCTGCGCCCTGCAACGTTCGATGAGCTTGTCGGATTCGACGATAGGCAAAGACTGCTCGGTGTAGTCAATGCTGGAAATGAATTTGAGCCAGGGCTCCGCCCCCATGGCATAGATGAACACCTGGCGTGGCGAAAAACACTGAATGAACGGCCATGCGCGCTCGCAATTGGAACCGTTGAGACGGCGGTTCTGGTCGAATTTTCGCCCCAGAGGCTGCTTCAGCAACGCGCCATACAGCCACGACATGGGAGCGCCTTCACATTCCATTCCCAGGAACATGGTATCGATGCGGCCGACGATTTTTGCAACGCGCTGATACAGCTCTGGCTGCAGATTGTCAGAATCAGCCGCGAACAGCAGGCTTTTCCCGGCAACTTTGAGCGCAAATGCCATTTTGGCAGCGATATGCAAATCGCCGTGTTCGCCGAGAAACGGCAAGGCGACAATCTCGCCGCCAGGAACGGCTACCGTATCCATCTCCCCCACTTCGATGATTCTTTCGAAACCGCATGCCTGCAAGGCAAGTTTGATGGAAGGATCCTGCAGGAAGCCGACATGGCTGCGCGGCACAATCAGGGTGCCGATCCGGTGGCGCAGCTGCAACAGGCTTTCCAGAACAATGTGGTCCTGGTGATTGTGGGTTAGCAGGACATAGTCGATGCGTTCGGGCAGATCGGAAAAAGTAAAGGGATCGCTGCCGGGTTCGAGCGGATAGCCGACGATGGGATCGGTCATCAGGCTGAAGCCAGCGCTTTCCACCAGCACGGTCGCATGGTTGAAATAGCGAACCCGCACCTGACCGGCGGCGCGCTCAGGCGCAGCCGGACGCGGCAAAGGCGGGGCATCCGAGAACCAAGCCTCCACCACCGCCCGCTTCGCCGCGCCTCCTTCGACATGTTCCAGCAATGAATCGACCAGCGCCGGGCTCGCGCCATCAATGCGGGATGCAAACAAGTCATCGTACAGTGCATCTCGGAACGGCAATCGGATCCGCGCCATATGTTCCTGCGCCGTCCTGGGCGTACTCATCATGAAACTGCGGTCATCGCTGCTGGCGAGAAAACCATTGACGCTTTGCAGCGCAGGCAGGTAATACTCGCTGGCATACAGCAGGCTTTCAATGAAACGGACTGAAGGATGTCCATGCAGATCGTAGCCAAGCTCTACCAGCCCCCGGAGCGCAACGGGAATTTGCGCGTACAGCGGCGCAAGGCTGTCGCCGTCCGCCTTTTCAGCCAGCAAGGCATCGAGATCACGGACTGCATCCGCCAGTTCCAGCAATGCGGCGCACTGCACCTTGCTGCCGGCGATCAAGCTCTCTATCGCACCGACCATTTCCTTGCCGCCGTTCAGAAACGGTCCTCCGGCCATCTTTTCAGCCGAACGCTTGTGCAGCTCGGGGGCCTTGACAAAGGATTCCATGATACGCAGTTGCGAATTCTTTAGCAGCATGGCATAGGTCGCCGGCTGCAACAGGAAAGTCCAGGCATACCATTGGTTGATCAGGGGCTCGAACACAACATTGGATTTCAAGTAGATTTTCTTATTCATCGTTATGGTCAATTGCAGTAGATAGTTCCTCGCCAGCCTGTAAAAGAATCGCCGACAGACGCTGGCGCCATGCCAGCATGATGGCGTCGATGGAGGCCGCATCATGCAGCGCTTCGCTGTAACGGCACTCCAGCAGCACTTCGCCGTCGCGCACCATGGCCACCAGATTCAGGTAATGCGAGCGCTGATCCAGCGGCGCCCTGTCCTCCGCGACATTTTCCAGCGCTTGAGAAAACAGGCTGGACGCATGAGCTGCCGGCGCCGAGACGAAATCGACGCTGACTTCCGGTTGCGCGATGCGCATCCATGCAGCGGCCCCGCTACTCTCGGTCGGCGCCGGCAAGCGTTCGAATCCGAGCGCCGCCAGCGGCATCTCTTCCAGTGTCGCCTCAAGCGCATGCAGTCCCGAAAAGCGCTGGTAATCCCTATCCGGATGCAGGTAAAGCGGCAAATCGCACACAAAGCAGCCTACCGTACGCCCCACCGCCGGCTCGTCCAGCCAGCCGCGCCCATGGCGTCCGACATCCACCACCAGTGGCCCTTGCGCCCAGGCGCACAAGGCGCCGGCGGCAGCGGCGATCACCGCTGTCGCTGCCTTGAGCCTGAATTGAGCCGGCAGCTCGACCAATAGCGTCCTAGCGCTGGCGTCGTCCAGCACATGACGGATCAAGCGCTGGCTCGATTCGGTATTTTCGTCTTTGCGATCGCATGGAATTGCGACGTTATCCGTCATCTTTGCAAAATAAGACGCTGCCACGCCGGCCTGCACGCTATGAGACAATCGCCGCTCCAGCTGCCGCAGATAGCGTGGATAGGCGTCGTCGGCAAGCTCGGCCTGCACTCCCGGCGCACCCGCATTGTTCATTTGCAGCTGGTAATCACGCGACAGATCTTCCAGCAGCACGGACCAGGCATGGCTGTCGGCCAGCAATCCATGCACCAGAATGAACAAGCGGTCATGGCCGTCCGCATAACGCAGATGCGACACCCGGATCAACGGCCCCCTATCCAATTCAAAGGAAAGTTGCAAGGCAGCGCTATGTTCCTGGATAAATTTCTCCGGGGCGTTCAGTTCGCGCAGGTCATGGCTGCTGAAGACCATCTCCAGCATGCGCTCCTCAAACGGCAAGATCCGGCCTGTTTCAAGAGAACGGTCAAAGACGCAACGCAAACCGGCATGCCGCAGCAGCAAGATCCGCAGGGTGCTGAGCAAAGCCTCAGGCTGCAGTTCCTGAGCGGCCCGCACCAGCAGTGAGCGATTCCAGTGCGCGGCGGTTTGTCGCCGCAACTGGCGTCGCTGGTACGGACTGACCGGAAAATCCAGCTTTTCCATCTCTGCCGGCATCGGCCGCTCCATCGGTTTCATGCATGCGGCCAGGTCGGCAATGGTCGGACAGCTGAAGAACTCTTGCGGATCGATGGACCAACCCTGCCGGTTCAACTGGGATATGGCTCGCAGCACCAAAATCGAATCGCCGCCCAAGCCGAAATAATTATCGTCAAGATCGACATGAGACAGCTGCAGGACAGCACGCAGCACCGCCAGCAGCGCTTGCATGGCCGGAGTGGCCAGCGCTTCTTCATCGACCTCGCCAGGGGCGTCGATCAGCGGCAATTGCTGATAATCGGTTTTATCGCCGGCCGTCTTTGGCAACGCTGGCAATATGGCGAGCGCATGCGGCAGCAGATGGGCTGCAGCGGCAGCGCGCAATTCCTGCATCAGCTGGCGCACGTCGGCAGAATCGCCGGCTTCAAGGACGACGAAGGCTTCGATCCGCGCCTCCGGCCTCTCATTATCATGGCTCCTCGCCACGCGCGCGGCAGCTTCGCGGACCGACGGCAAATCCAGCAAAACACGCTCCACCTCGGCCAGTTCGACCCGTATGCCGCGTACTTTGACCTGGCGGTCGCGCCGTCCCAGAAATACAATGTCGCCTTCGGCGTTGCGCTTCACCATATCGCCTGTGCGATACATCCTGGCTCCCGGCTCAGTACAGAACGGATCCGGAATGAAAGATTCCGCGGTCAGCTCCGGGCGCCCCAGATAAGCGCTGGCCAGCGCACTTCCTCCCAGATACAGCTGCCCGCGGCAAGACGGCGCCACCGGCTGCAAGTGCTCATCCAGAACATAGGCAAAGCTGCCTGCCAGCGGCTGTCCAATCGGCACATCCCGAAGCGAAGCCGAACCGCTCAGATCGCAGGAATGCACAATCGAGGTAATGACGCTTTCTACCAAGCCGTAGGCGTTGAGCAGTTCGACCTGTCTGCCGGCGAGCTTCCGCCAACCCTGGATTGCAGCCGGATCGACCCGTTCGCTGCCCGTCACCAGCAGTCTCAGCGTGGCCGGCACCCCCCCCCCGCCCAAGGTCATTTCAGCCAGCCATGCGCGCCAGAATGATGCCGGCAGATTGACTACGGTGGCGGCATTTTCCTCCAGGCAGCGGCTGAAAGCGGTCATCGACGGCCATGCAGCCTTGTCGAACATCAGCAAACAGGCCCCGGTATGCAGCGCGGTGAAAATCTCCTCGAGAGAGACATCGAACACCGGTGACGAAAATTGCAGTACCCTGTCGCTCTCTGTCATGCGATAGGCACGATGCAAGGCTTGTATTTTATGACTGAGCGCACGATGGCTGACCTCCACGCCTTTCGGCGTACCGCTCGAACCGGACGTGAACAAGGTATAGGCGCAGGCCGCGGGAGCCAGGTCCCAAGGCAATGGCGCCTGGTCCGCTCCGCCATCTGCCTCCATCAATGCCTCGACATGCAGCCGCGGGCAATGCTGCCAGGCTGGCGCCGCTGCCGCGCCGGCAACCAGCAATACTGGCATCGCCTGCGTCAGGATCTCCTGCTGCCGCGCCTGCGGCGCCGCCGGATCCAGCGGTAGGTAGCTCGCACCGCAGCGCAAAATGCCCAGCATAAGCGATACCGCCTCAATACCGGATGAACCGCATACCGCAACTCGGCCTCCGGCTCCGACGCCGAGCGCGGCCAGATTGCGGGCCACGGTATCCGTGCGCTGCGCCAGTTCGCGGTAAGTCACGCTCCGATGTTCCGTAACGATCGCGACAGCGCTGTTATCGGCACGCAAACTGGCGCGCAGCAAGGCCAGCACATCATGCGCTTCCGGCTGCATTGGCGGCAGAGGATTGCAACTTGTCAGCAAGTGCTGCTGCGCGGCGTCCGGCAGCAGGCAAACTTCATGGAGCGGCATGGCGCCGCGGCTGCTCATCAGCATCAAAGCGTGCTGGAACTGCTGCGCCATTTGAACCATGGCACGATCCTCAAAAAGACCCGTGCGATATTGCAGGACCCCGGAAAAACCTGCGCCCTGCCGAAACAGGTTGAGTGTCAGATCGTACTCCGCCACCACTTCGCCCAGCTCTTCAAAAGCGATTTCCACGTCGCCCAAGACGAAATTGCGGCTTGGTTCTTCCTGCATGGAAAAAACCACCTGGAATAATGGCGTCAGGCTGGCGTTACGCGGGCTCGCATGCTGTTCCACCAGCTTCTCGAACGGATAGTCTTGATGGCTTTGCGCGGCCAGCACGCTGGCGCGCACCAGATCGATCCAATGCCGCAGATTAGCGGCGGCACCCAGATCGACCCGCAACACCATCATGTTGACGAAAAAGCCGACCAGATTCTCGACCTTGCTCGCTGAACGGTTCGCAACCGGCGAACCGAGCACTAGGTCGCGTTGGCCGCTATGCTGTGACAGCACCAGTAAAAACGCCGACAGCAACACCACGTAAGGCGTCGCATGAACCTCGCGGCACAGCTGCTCCAGCAGGGCGGACTGAGCGGCATCGATATTGAAGCGATATTCGCGGCCGATACCGGAAACGCCATTGCCGCGGCTGCGGTCTGCATCAAGGTCAATCAGGGGCAGACCCTGAAGCTGGCGCTGCCAGAACCTCTGCTGCACGGCAAATCGGCCGCCGGAGAAATCAGACAACTGAGCGCTGCTGTAATCGGCATAGTCCCAATCAAGCTGGGGCGCCGGCGGCAGTTTTCCGCGGCGGATGCCATCATATAACGCGGCCAGGTCGCGAGCGATCAGCTTGAATGACCAGCCGTCAACCACCAAGTGATGAAACACCATCAGCAGACAGACATGGTCTGCAGAAAATTCGACCAGCGCGGCACGAAACAAGGGCGCCCGGTCCAGACGGAAAGGGATTGCCATTTGCTGCGCCAATTGCCTTGACAAGAAGATTTGTGCTGATTCCAGCGAACCGTCCGAAAATGGAATGGCCTGCAGTTCAAACGCGGCAGAGTGACGAATGCATTGATAATCAGCATCGCCGTCGCCAACATGAAAAGAAGTGCGCAGGGCCGGGTGTCGCTTCACCAGTTCGGCCAGGGCAAGTTCGATGGCTTGCCGGTCGACGCGGCCGCGCAGGCGGATGCATTGCGGAAGATGGAACACCTGCCCGCCCATGCCCAGCCGCTCCAGGGTCCACAAGCGTCCCTGCTGAAATGAAAGCGGCGCCTGGCGACTGACGGATGGTTGCGCCTCTTGCGCCTCGGCTGACGCGGTTTCCTGCACCGGCGGCGAGTCTGCGGCCCCGGACATTGCTTGCGCTAAGCCGGCGATGGTCGGGTGGTCGAAAAATGTCACCAGCGGCAGTTCGATTCGCAAGCGTTCCTGGATGCGGACCAGGATGCGTCCAGCTAGCAGGGAGTCGCCTCCCAGTTCAAAGAAGTCGTCGGCGGGCGCGATGTGTTCATGTCCCAGGCATTCCTTCCAGATTTCCAGCAAGACCGATTCAACTGCGGACAAAGAACGCACAGGGCCGCCCGTTTCGGCACGGGCCGGCACAGCCGCGGCGACCTCCGCGCCAGCTTCCGCGGTCTCGCCCAGCTGGACCTGTGATGGGCGATGTGCCGCCGCCGAAGGTGGCGGCAACCAGAAGCGGCTCGGCTCGAAGGGATAGCCCGGCAGCGGCAGGCGTCGCCGAGCCTCGCCCTGGTAGCCATGGCGCGTATGCAGCCTGGCACCGCACGACCACAGACGGCCATAACTGTTGCTCAAGGCCTCTGCGTTCTGGATACCGCGTTCGAAGCTCGCCAGCACCAGTTCGGCCGGGCAAACGCGATGGATACGCACCAGCGAGGCCAGCAGGTCGCGCGGACCGACTTCAAGCCAAATTGCCTCGCCCATGGACGCAAGCTCTCGCACACCATCAGAAAACCGCACCGTCTGCAGCATGTGCTCGGCCCAGTAGCCAGGATCGGTTGCCTGCTGCGCAGTAATCATCCGTCCGCTGAGATTCGACACAAAAGGAATCGCCGGTTCTGCCAGCGTCATGGCAGCACAGCGCGCCGCCAGCTGCTCGGCCGCAGCCGCCATCAGCGGCGAGTGAAATGCATGTTCTGATGCGAGGCGGGATTGGCCGATGCCTTCTTCGCGCAGTTGCTGTCCGAACCGCTGAATATCATCCACGCTGCCGGAGACCACGCACTGCAATGGAGCATTGACAGCAGCCAGGCTAAGTCCGGCAGGCAAGCGCGCTAGCAACTCGTGTTCCGGCATTGTCACTGCCAGCATCGCCCCGGGCGGCTGAGCCTGCATCGCCGCGGCCCGCCAGGCCACCAGGCTGACGGCAGCCTCCAATGTAAACACCCCGGCGCAACAGGCCGCCACCAGCTCGCCCAGGCTATGGCCGATCATGTAGTCGGGCCGCACGCCGGATGCCACCCAGGCTTGATACAGGGCGTACTGATAGGCGAACAACAGCGGTTGTACGATCCGGGTCTCAGTGGCGGCTGTCTCGGCAAACATCAGCGATATGAGCTGGATACCTAGTTGCTGATCGAACAGCGCGCAAACCTTGTCCAGCGCCAGGCGAAATGCGGGCACTTCCTCGTACAGCTCACGCCCCATGCCTGGCTTTTGCGCGCCCTGGCCGGGCAACAGGAACACCACCGGCAAGTTCTGCTGCCGGTTTTCCCGCTGCTTCAGGTCGCCAGCGCTCAGCCGCTCTGCCGCCGCCTCAAGCGTATCCGCCACAAGATAAGCGCGCCAGGAAAAATCCCTGCGGCCGACCTGCAAGCTGTAAGCGACATCGGCCAGCTCCAGGCCGGTTTTGCCCTGCAGGGCGGCGCCCAGATCGGCCGCCATGGTTTGCAGGGCATGCGGAGTCCTGGCCGACAGCCGCAGGCAATGGAAGCGTTGCGCAGACGGCTCCGCCGCGCTTTCCTCTACCGCTTCCAGTACCATATGGGCGTTGGTGCCGCCGATACCGAAGGAACTGACGGCGGCACGCAGCGGTGCCGCGCTCCGCGCCAGATCCAGCGGGCTGGAATTGATGGCAAAGCCACCCTCCTCCAGGCCAAGCAGCGGATTGAACGATTGAAAATGGAGAGTCCCAGGCAGCTGCCGCCGCTTGAGCACCAATGCCGCCTTGATGGCTCCCGCCACGCCTGCAGCACTATCCAGATGCCCGATACTGTTCTTTACTGCGCCCAGCAGACAGGGTGCGGCCGCAGTACGATGCTGTCCATAGGTCGCCTTCAGCGCGGCCACCTCGACCGGATCGCCCAGCACGGTGCCGGTGCCGTGGGTCTCGACATAGGCAACCGACTCTGGCGCTACGCCAGCCTGCGCCAGCGCCGCCCGAATCACTCTGGCCTGGCCCTCCGGACTCGGCGCCGTATAGCCTATCTTGTGATGGCCGTCATTGTTGACGGCCGATCCCTTGATCACCGCATAGACATGATCTCCATCCAGCAGCGCCTGGTCATACCGCTTCAGCAGCACCATGCCGACCCCGCTGCCTTCAACCGTACCACTAGCCTCGGCGTCAAAGGCGCGGCAATAGCCATCGGCCGAAAAAATCCCGCCGCTGCGATGCAGATAGCCCGGCAGCTCGTCTGTACCGATCGACGCCGCGCCGGCCAGCGCCATCTGGCATTCGCCGTTAAGTATGGCCCGGCTTGCCATGTGCATTGCCACAAGCGATGTCGAGCACGCCGTATCCAGCGTGATCGCCGGTCCCGTCAGATTCAGCCGGTAGGCGATCTGAGTGGCCGGCTGGTTAAGTACATTGATCTGATAATGCCCCAGCGCAGCCACCACCTGCTCGTTGCCCAGCACATGGCTCAGCAGGTAATTGCTGGCGCCGCTGCCGACATAGACGCCGACGTCAATGCCCGCTTCCGGCAGCGCATAACCGGCATTTTCCAGCGACAGATAGGCGTGCTCCAGCAACTTGCGCTGCTGCGGATCCATGATTTCCGCTTCGCGCGGCGTGTAACCGAAGAAAGCCGCATCAAAATTGCCGGGATCGGCCATCATGCCTTTGGCGGAAACGAAACGCGGGTTGGCAAGCACAGTTTCGGCCACGCCAAGCTGCCGCAGGCTGGCGTTGTCATGGCGGGTGATGCCATCGCGTCCGTCCATCAGCATCGACCAGTATTGATCAAGCGTCACTGCGCCCGAGACACTCGCACTCATGCCGATGATGGCCACGTCCGCGCCGTTGCCGCCGACCTGCTTGGCGACGGCTGCCGGCGCAGCGGCGGCGCCATGAGAGCCATCGCCGGAAATCCATCTCGCCAGCGCCCGCACCGAAGTGTGGCGGAACAGCTGGTCGATATCGATTTCCCTGCCAAAATGCCCGTGCAGCCGCATCTGGCATTGAATCAGGGCCAGGGAGTGGCCGCCGATATCAAAGAAATTGGCATCCGGATCCACTTCCTGCAGCCCCAGGACGTCGCGCCAGATGGCAGCAATCGCTGCTTCCGAGGCATTGAAGTCGTATTGGCGCGGCTGTGCCAAAGGTGTATCAATAGTGCAAGTCAGCAAGCGCTTGCGGTCGATCTTGCCGCTGGCGGTAAAAGGCAACGTTGCCAGCTCGACAATGACATCCGGCACCATGTAAGCCGGTAAATACTCCTCGGCATGGGCCTTTAGCTCGCCTGCGGCAAATCTCGCCTTCCCGCTGCTTTCGACGAACGCACACAGCTGGGCGGCCTGCGCGCCGTGGGCGCGGACCACCACGGCGACCTTGGCAACGCCGGCGTGGCGCCCAAGCACGGATTCGACTTCACCCGGTTCGATCCGAAAACCTCTCAGTTTCACCTGTTGGTCATTGCGTCCCAGGAATTCAATATTGCCGTTGCGATCAAAGCGAGCCATGTCGCCAGTACGGTATAGCCAGGGATCGGCGGCGCCGCCATAAGGATTGGGCAGGAAACGTTCGGCCGTCAGCTGCGCCTGATTCAAGTAACCGCTCGCCAGCGCGCGGCCGGACAAATACAGTTCCCCTGCCGCGCCAATTGGCAAACGCGACAGGTCGTCTGCCAGGATATGCGTGCCAATGTCGCCAACCGCTTTGCCAATCAGCACCCGCTCGCCGGCGCACCGCCAGATTGTCGCGTAGATGCTCGCCTCGGTCGGGCCGTAGGCATTGAACAGCACAGTCTGCGGCAATGCCTGCTTGGCCAGCGCCGCGGTCGCCGGCAGCAATGCTTCACCCGCGGCAAAGATCGCCTTCAACGGACTGCCGGCATCGAAACGGTTCGCCTGCAGGAACAGGTGCAGCATCGACGGCACGAAATTGACCAGCGTCACCCCGCTATCGGCTATCAGTCGCGCCAGATAGATTGGATCGTATTGCCCATCCTGGCGTGCGATCACCACGGCAGCGCCTGCCACGAAGGGCCACAGCATTTCCGTCAGCGAGACGTCGAAGGAGACCGCGGTTTTCCACAGCACCCGGTCGGCGCCGGACAAGGCGTAATGCCGCTGCAAGTCCTGGAACAAGGCCAGGATGCCATCCTGCCGGCACAGCACTCCCTTGGGCTGTCCGGTGGAACCGGATGTATACAGGATATAGCCGGGGTCGCTGGACTGGACTAGCGCCGGCGCCGGCAAACAGTCAGGAGCCAGCGCTGCCAGTGCATCGCAGGTAACAAAGCGGATCGCATGCTGCTGCAGGAATTGCGGCGCCGCCTGCGTACCGACAATCAGGCAAGGCTGGGCATCCGCTAGCATGTAGTCCATGCGCATGGATGGCAGCGCCGGATCGAGCGGCAAGTAAATAGCGCCTAGCCGGAACAGTGCCAGCACCGTCAGCAGCCCGGCGGCCGAGCGTTCCGCGCATACCGCCACAGTGGAGCCTTTTTGCACGCCCATGGCGGCCAACGCCGCGACCAGTTGCCCGCTGCGTTCGGCCAGCTGCGCATAACTGATGTGCTGAGCGCCATCGATGATCGCCACCGCTTCCGGCTGGCGGCACGCAATCGCCAGCAAGCGGTCGCCCAGGCTATCGGCGCTCACCGCACAGTCCGGAGCGCCCCAGGCAGAAAGCAGCTGCTCGCTAGCCGAAGGCAGCCACGCTGGCGCATGCGGCAGGCCCGCCAAGCGCAGCAATGCCTGCTGCTGCACGTAAGCCAGTTCCGCAACATCTTCAGCATCGAAGACATCGGTCCGGTAGCTGATCCAGCAGACCAATTGCTGGTCGCTGGCGGCTACCGAGAAATCGAACTGGATTGGAAAGCTGTTGACCGCATGGCCATCGCGCGACTGCAGCATCGCCAGATCGGCCGGCGCCAGCTGCCGCAGAATATGGAAACTTGTATAGTTGAACAGCACCTCGCCCAACTCGACGCCGCCGGCTTCCTGGCGAATTTTCTGCGAAGGATAGAAACGATGCCGATAGATGCTGGATTCAGTCTCGAATACCGAACGGACCTGGTCGATGGCCGGCGCGCTCCTGCTGCAGACAGCACGCAGCGGCACCGAGTTCAGGAACAGGCCCACTACCTTGTCGGCATCTTCGGTTTCCGGCCGCACATGCGTCACCGTCGACACCACGACATCGTCGTGTCCGGTCAACACGCTGAGGGCATGCAGATGGGCGGTCAGCAGCACGCTTTTGAGCGGCACATTGGCGCTGCGGGCCACACCCCGCAACGCAGCGGCCAGCTCCGCGGATATGGCAACCTGCAGATACGCGACCTGCTCGCCAGCCTCTGCCGCCAGCACCGGCTTGCGCCGCAAGGATGTCGGCCTGACCCCGGCCAGCATCGTCCGCCAGAAATCCCGATGGCTGCCGCTGGCGAGCGCAGCTCTTTCCAAGCCGATGAAATCACGATAAGTAGTCCGCACAGGTTCGAAGGACAGGGGCGTTCCCGCCAGCAACGACACATACTGCTGCAAGAATTCCGTGGTCAAGGTCGCTTCGCTCCAGCCGTCCAGAATAGCGTGATGAAAGCTCCAGACCAGCTTGAAGCGGCTATCGTCCAGTTTAAAAACAAAACTATGGAATAACGGCGCCTGAGCCGGGTCAAAGCGCCGGAATCTTTCCTGGTTCATGAATTCGCTGATGCTGGCCGTCTGCTGCCCGTGGTCCAGTTCCCGCAGGTCGCTTACCGTCAGCGGAATTCTGGCCTGCTCATGCACCAGCTGCAGCGGCACCGAGAAATTTTCCATATCGAGCGAAGTCCGCAGCAAAGGATGGCGTGCGGCCAGCAGCGCCAGGCTCTCGGCGAGATATGCTTCATTGCAAGGATGTGCGACGACATAACCGATTACATCGTGGTACAGGCTGGAATTGCTGTGGCGATGGCTGTGAAAAAGCATGCCTAGCTGCAGCTGGCTTAACGGATATGCATCGCTGACGCCAACCGGAAGGCGTGCCGCGTCGGCGGCGCTCAGCAGCGCCGGCTGCGGCGCGCTGCAGGCCTCAGGCACAGACGCCAGCGGCTTGCGCTGTTCCAGCAACACGCTCAGCGCCTCGATGCTCTGGCTGCCAAAAAGATCCTGGATATCAAATTCAATTCCCAGTTCCTGCGCCTTTGCCTTCAGCCGGATGGCTAGCAGAGAATCGCCGCCGAGATCGAAAAATCCCTCGCTGATGTCAAAACCGCTGCGCCCCAGCACGTCTTCCCACAACTGGTACAGGCGTTGCTGCAGGCCGCTAAGCTGTCGGGCAGCCGGAACTCGCTCGACAGCAGAAGTCACCAGGCGCGGCAATGCCGCGCGGTCGATCTTGCCATTCGCCGTGAGCGGCATGGACGGTACCCGGCAATAGCACGTCGGTTGCATATACTCTGGCAATCTGCCCTGCAGATGGCGGCGCAATAGCGCCTCTTCCGGCACCACGGCCGCATCCGCATCGGCGCTCCAGTAAAGCAACAATTGCTTGTCGCCCTGGGCCGTGACATCCGCCACGGCCACAGCCGCCAGCACGCCTTTGCATTGCAGCAGTGCCGCTTCGATTTCCGCCGGTTCGATCCGGAAGCCGCGCAACTTCAGCTGCCGGTCGCTGCGTCCCAGATAACTGAGCTGGCCGTCGTGACGCCAGATGCCAAGATCGCCGCTGCGGTACATGCGGGCGCCTGGCTGCTTGCTGAACGGATCAGGCAGGAAGGCCGCGGCAGTCAGTTCTGGCCGGTTGAAGTAGCCGTGGGCCAATCCCGCGCCACCGATATAGATATGGCCGACAGCGCCAGGCAAAGCCTGCTCCAGCTGTTCGTCCAATATATAGACAGAGGTGCCGCGGATAGGCGCACCGATCGGCACCGTCGCGCCATTGATTTTTCCCCGTATCGGATAGGTAGTCGCGAAGGTGGTGGTTTCGGTCGGTCCGTAGCCGTTCACTACAGTGCCGTCAAGCAGCAAGGCCTGAGCCCTGGCCACATGGTCAGCAGACAGCACGTCGCCGCCGCACAGCAGGTAACGCAGCCGGCTCAGGGAAGCCGGCGCATAGTCCACCATCGCCGAAAACAGGCCGCTGGTCAACCACAGGATCGTGATGCCCTCGTCGTCGATCAAGCTGCCCAGCTTGTCCAAAGGCGTATCCGGCGCCTCCGGCACAACCAGCGTTGCACCGTTGAGCAATGCAGCCCAGATCTCGAAAGTGGAAGCGTCAAACGCCGTCGGCGCGAACTGCAGGAATACATCGTCCGCGGAGACGTCGACATAATCGGGTTGATAAGCCAGGCGCAGTATTGCCTGTTGCGGCACAAGCACTCCTTTTGGCAGGGCGGTAGTGCCTGAGGTGTACATCAGGTAGGCCGCAGCCTGCGGCCGCAATGGAATATCGGGCAACTCCCCGGAATGGCTGGCAATTTCCTTGCGCTGCTCTTCCAGCACCAGCAGATTCAGGAAACTGTCCTGCAGGACGGCCACCCGTTCAAGCATCGCCTCGCTGGTGATAATGACGCCGGCGTTACTGTCGTCGATCAGATATTGCAACCGCTCGGCCGGATAGCGGCTATCCAGCGGCACATAGGCGCAGCCTGCGTTCAGCACCGCCAGCATGCTGACCACGGCATCAATGCCGGGATCCAGCAGGATGCCGATATGGCTGCCTGGCGCAATGCCCAGATCGAGGATATGCCGGGCCAGCTGGTTGGCGCTCTGGTCGAGGCCGGCAAAATCGAGCTGGCGCGCACCGCAGCGGATGGCGATGCGCTCAGGCTGAGACTGTCGCAGCTGCTTGATAACGCTACCTATGGAGGACGGCAACAAAGGCCAGGGATGGTTGTGCTGCCAGTCTTCCAGCAGTGGCTGCAACGACGCGGGAAGCAGCCCGATTTGCTGCATCGGCCGCTCAGGGTAGCTAGTGAGCGCCTGCAGATAATGGGTATACGCCTGCCCCATGCGTTCAATGTCAGTCAGCTGGAACAGATCGGTATTAAAAGCCAGGCAGCAATCCATTCCCGCCGCTGTCTGTTCCGCGAACAAGGTGAGCTCGTATTGCGCGTAGCGGTACAGATCATTACGGCGCACCATGGTCAGCGCGCGATCGCTCGCCTTCGCCTGCGGCATTGCCGCCGTCGCGTCCTGCGTATTCTGCAGCACGAAATTGACTTGAAACAGCGGACTGCGGCTGTAGTCGCGTTCCGGGTCGATATGCGCCACGACCTGGTTGAAGGACAACTCCTGATGCTTCAGCGCATCCAGCGTGGTCTGCTGCTCGCGCTGCAGCAGATCGGTAAACGACACGCAGCCGGCGCACGAGGTGCGCAAGGCAAGCAGATTCGCAAAGAAGCCGACGATTTGTTCGCTGCCGGGACGCAAGCGATTTGATGCCGTGGTGCCGATGCAAAAATCGTCCTGGCCGGAGTAATCGGCCAGCAGGCGGCGCCAGGCCGCAAGCATGACTGTAAACAAGGTGCTGCCATGACGGCGCGCCAGAGCTTCGGCCTGGGCGCGCAGTGGCGGCGCTATCGGAAAGAAATGCAGGTCTCCGCAATGCGACTGCAGCTTCGGCCTGGCGGCCGCCAGCGGCAGGTTCAAGCTCTGCACTCCGCGCAGCTTGCCGCCCCAGTAATCAAGGCTGGCGTCAAATGATCCGGCTGTTACGGCCTGTTTTTGCCACAAGGCATAATCCGCATACTGCAATGCATCCTCGCCAGGCGCCGCCAGCGCGTGGCCCTGCCGGCGCGCATCATAGGCGGCCCACAGCTGTTCCAGCATCAGGTCCAGCGACCAGCCGTCGGCAACCAGATGATGCACGGTCAGGACGACGAAGCGACGTTCTGCGCTGACATGATGCAGGCTTACCCGCAGCAGCGGTCCATTGGCCAGATCGAAAGGCAGCGCGACATCGGCGGCGACATGCCGGGAAATCTGTTCTTCCGATACCTGCGCATCGTGATGATGTTCCTCAACCGTAATTTCAAGCAGCGGACGGATTACTTGGAACAGCGATCCTGCAGTTTCGGTAAAGTTGCTGCGCAGCACCTCGTGCCGCGCCGCCATATCCTGGACTGCGGCCACGAACGCCGCGCGATCCAGCATTCCATGCACATCCAGGACATGGGGGATATGGAAATGGCTTGAAACTCCGCTGATGGACATCTGCAGCCACAAACGATGCTGCTCGTCGGAAGCAGGAATCGCCGCCGGGCGCGCCTGGCGGGAAATCCCGGCGAAGGCTTGATCCGGGCTGATACGCGAAAAAGCGGCCAGCAGCCTGTTGCGTTTTGTTTCGATGGATTCATTCAGCGACATCAGACCGGCACTCCCGAAGATGAAACGATTTTGAGCAAGGCATCCATATCCTCCGGCGCCAGTTGCTCGAACAGGCTTTCAAGCCGGTTTTTCTGCTTTGCATCCATGGCAATCGCCATCAGGACCTTGCTGCCGTAGTCGTCTAGCAGAGGCGCTGCAAAAAGCAATTGCGGCGACAGCGACAGAGCGTAGCGCCGGTTTATCCGGCCGGTCAGCTGGATGACCTGGATCGAACTGCCGCCCAGCATGAAAAAATTGTCGCTGCAGGCGATATCCGCAACGTCAAGCACGGCTGCCCACTCGCTTGCGAGCTCGCTCTGGAAGGCAGTCTTTTCACGGCTCGGCGGCGCATGTTGCCGGTCATTGGCGTCGAGGATCTGGCGCAGGCGCCGACGGTCCATTTTTCCTGTCGGCAGCATCGGCATGCTGTCCAGCACATCGATGCGCTGTGGCCGCATATAGTCAGGCAGACAGGCGGTGACGTGATCGTGCAAGCGTTCCGGATGACAGCCGGCGCTGTCGCGCACCGTTTCGACATAAGCGTGGAGCTGCCTGACGCGCCCCTGGATTTCGACCGGCACCACCGCGCACAAGACCACGCCAGGAAATGCCAGCAGGCAGGCTTCGACTTCGCGCAACTCAATCCGGTTGCCATTGATCTTGACCTGCTCGTCAAGACGGCCCAGATAATGGATGACGCCGTTTTCGTCCAGCGTCGCCAGATCGCCGGAGCGGTACATGCGCGCTCCGGCCGCCGCGGCATAGGGATCCGGCATGAAATTTTCCGCAGTCAGGTCGGCCCGGCCGACGTAGCCGCGCGCCAGACCCGTTCCGCCGATATACAGCATGCCGCGTCCGCCCAGCGGGCAAGGGTCAAGATTGGAATCCAGCACATACAGGGAAACGTTGTCGATCGGCCGCCCGATCGGCACACATGCGAGCGCGGCGGTACTGCTCGGCAAGCAGGCCCAGGCGCTGACATCGATCGCTGCCTCGGTAGGGCCGTACAGGTTGTACAGCCGGCAGCCGGGCAGTTTCCGGTAAAACATGTCGGCCTGTTCGGCATACAAGGCTTCGCCGCTGCACACCACCAGCTGCAACTGAGGAAAATCCTGCTCATCAAACGCATCGAGAAATGCGCTCAGCATCGACGGCACGAAATGCACGACGCCGATCCCCTGTTCCACCAGCAATTTCTTTAAAGCTTCCGGATCTTTATGGATGGCAGGCGGCGCGACCAGCAGTTCAAAGCCGCTTTGCAGCGGCCACAAGAACTCCCAGACGGAGACATCGAAGTAATACGGTGTTTTCTGCAGCACGCGCGGCGCTTTTCCCTGCTCCAGCAAACTTCCGTGCCAATCGAGCCGATTGATCAGAGCGCGATGCGTATTGGCCACGCCTTTGGGCGTGCCGGTTGAGCCGGAGGTATAAATGACATAAGCCAGGCTATCGAGATGAATCGGCTGAGATTCCAAGGGTTGGGCCGACAGCCATTCCTGCCGGTGTTCCAGCGCGCAAATCGCCATGCCGCTAGCGGCCAGATGCTGCGGGCAGGCAGCCTGGGTCAGCAAGATGCTCAGGCCGGCGTCGCGCACGATCTGCCCGGTACGTTCCGGCGGCGCTTCGGGATCCAGCGGCACGTAGGCGGCGCCGGCGCGCAGGACGGCGACGATTGCCAGTACCATTTCGATAGAACGTTCGCAGCACAACCCGACCAGGGAATGCGGCACGACGCCGCGCTGCCGCAGGTAGCCCGCCAACCGCGCCGACTGCTGGTCCAGTTCCCGGTACGTCAGCCACTCGCTGCCAAAGCCCAGCGCCATGGCATCCGGCGTCCGCGCCACCTGCGCGGCAAAGCGCTCGACCCAGCTCGCACCGTCCGCGTCGCTGCCCGCGCCATGCCAGTATTGTTCCAGGCGGCTCCGCTGCTCTGCCGAATGCACTTCGATAGCATAAGCTCCGCTATCGTCTGCTTGCAGATATGCCGCCACTACCAGCTCGAAACTGGCAGCGAAAGCAGCTGCCTGCTCGGCTGACATGCGGGCCCGGTTGAATTCGATGTTGAGTGCAATGCCATCCGTCACCTGGTAGGCCAGGTTAAGGTCGAACGGACGCTCGTTGCTGCTGACGGGCAGCAGTTCCGCTTCGACGCCATGGAATCCGATGGGCGCATCCTGGACAAAAAAGGCTTCTGATATGCTGACATTGAAAATCGTTGTCTCTGCTAACGCGCCGGCGCCGCGCAGGGCAGCCACCATCTCGGTCAGCGACAACTGCTGGTGCAACTTGCTTTCCGCCCGCTGGGCTGTGATCTGCGCCACCACTTCGGAGAGAGTCTGCCCGCGCTGCAGCGAGATCCACATCGGCAGGTTGTTCACATAGCATCCGCTGGCTCCCTTGAAGCCGCGCGGCCGCATGTTGACTGGGTAGGTGATGACGAAATCATTCAAGTCATGAACACGCGCCAGTGTCACCGCATACAGACTGGACATGATCAGGAACAAGGTAGTCCGATTCTGCTTCGCACTGTTTTTCAGCCGTCCCAGGGTGTCGGCATCCAGGGCGAAGCGGTGACTGCTCCAGCCCTCCTCCTGCTCAGAGCCGGGAGCAGGCAGGACAACGCCCAGCTGGCGTCCGCTCAGGGCCTGCCGCCAGTAGGCAATATCCTGCTCTTGCTGTGAAGAATGCAGGTATTCCGCTTCGAGCGACAGATAGCTGGAGAAATCCGCCATTTCCGCCACCGGCATCGCGCCGCCAGCCGCAAAGTGGTTGTACAACAACGTGAGGCATTGAATGATGTAGGCTGCGGAAAAGGCATCCGAGATGATATGCGGAAAAGCCAGTACCAGGATATGCTGGTCGTTGCCGGTTCGCCGCAATGAAAAGCGGAACAGCGGCGCCTTGTCGAGGGCGAAAACCTGCGAGGTCCTGGAGGCTATCCATTGTTCCGTATCCTGCTCGCCAGGTGCTGGATCGCCGCTGGCGTCGACGAAATCAAGAAAGACGTCGATCCGCCCTGCCACATGCCGCAGCACCCGGTCGCCGTCGGCCTTGAAGCTGGACCGGCATCCTTCATCGTAGTCATGAACGAAGCACTCCAGCGCACGCCGCAGGGCGTCCGGCTCCAGATGGCCGGACAGACGAAACACCAGCGGCGTTGTGTAAGCCGCAGAAGCTGGATTCAACGACCATTCCAGCCAAAATCGATACTGGAATGTGGAAAGCGGAGTAGTACGCATGGGGAAACCCTGAGGTTGATTCAAGTGGATACAGTCAATGACGGCTAGTGCGAGGGATCGTTGTCAAGCCGGGGTCGCCGAGTCTTGCCTGGAAAATGAACGCTTGAAGAAATCGCTATAGCAATGCGGCAGCCGCGGGCCGAAGACATTCGCGATATCGCTTTCACTGAAGGTCAATGCGCCATCCAGGTACCCAAGCGACTGGTTCAGCTGGTTCTGCAAAAACTGGAATATCTGCGCCGCGCAATATTCGCTGTGGCGGTACGTGTGCAGGGCAGTCATCGCCATGCCCGCTGCAACCTGATCCAATCCCATGCCGATAAAATCGTCGAGCCCGGGCGTCGCCGTTTCCTGTGGGTGGTTTCTCAGTTCATCGATGTGGGTCAGCAGCAGCTCACCCTGGGTGCCCAGATTGGCGCGGCACAGCTGGTCGGCAACGCCGACGATCTGCGACAGGCCGGCCAGCATGTGAGCACGTACCGTACCGACTGGCCATTGCGACGCCGTATCGCATGCGGCTAGATCTCCTTGCAGTAGCATGGACAAGTCTTCACGGGCAATCTCATGCGCCAACGGGCTGGTATTCTCCGCAGACCAAGACTCGAAGCCCAGCAGTTCCTCCCGAAACGACTGGCTGCGCGGATTGGCTGGCGCGCCCTCCAGGGCATCGACCAGCGACCTGAGCTGGATTGCCGCCCGCACTGCAAACATGTATTTTTCAGCTTCCAGCTTCATGAAAAGCGCAGCATAGCGATAAAAGCCGGGATCATTGGAAGAGGCTTCCGCCGAACCAGGCACGCTAGGGCCGATCATGGCGCCATAAGCCTGTCCGACCATCGCCTGCGGCCCCGCGCAAACCGAATTGCGGCCGATCAGCAGACCGGCGTTTTCGGCAATATGATAATACTGGCCGGCATCCAGGCAGGCAGCGCCGGGATCGCCGCCGGAAGCCATCATCTTGACCAGCGAGATATGGACGATGCGGTGCATGCCGAGCGACATGCGATAGATAATCGACGGCACCACCGGTATGCTGTCGGCATCGATCTTGTCTTCGCGGCGACGGATCAGGTAGGCCGGCAGCAATTGGCAAAGTTTGCTGATGAACCACAGGTCAACCGTGGACACGGCTCCCGGGCGGCCGCGGCTGGCGCAATAATTTTCACGGATCGCAGAGATGGTTGGCAGCACCGCATCCCAATGATTGGCGAACTGTCGTAGGGACGACAGGTTCATGGGCAGCTCGTGATGGAAACGACTGCCATCGTAGTTGCAGCGGATAGCTTCCATCTCGACGCCTTCACGCGAATCCTTTGGCGCAATTTCCTCCCCCAAGGGCCGAAAATAGCTGTCGCGGTACGGCACCATTGCTCCCAGCATCGAGCGCCAGTAAAATTCCGGCTGGTCGAGCGCGCGCGGGCCGTGATATCCCGACTCGTACAAGCTGTCGATTACCGCGAAATCAAATTTTTTCTGCATTGCAGTTCCCCACAAAGATGGCTGTTCGGACAATTGGAAGTTGTTCAGATGAGAAGCATGCGAGTTTCAAACCAGCTCAGGCGCCCGCGATCGAGGCTGCCAATCGCCATGCCGCGTTTCAAAGCGGCATTGAGGTTGGCTTGTTGCTGTTGCCAAGTTCATGCCGGCGCCTCAGTTTGCCGCGCAGCGCACGCCACAGGCTGGCCCATTCAATCCGGCAGACAGTCCTCACCGCGCGCGGCGACCACCACCAGTAGTTGACATTGATCGCGTCGCTTTGTGATTCAACGTAATGCCACCATCCAGGCGGCAAATACAAGACCTGCCCCGCTTCCAGCACGAAGTCATGGCGCTCGGCGCCGGCAAGCAGGGGAAAGCGTTCAAGATCCGGCGCACTCATGTCGACCGGGCTGTAGATCACGGGCATGCCGCTGTCCTGCTTGTAGTAGACACGGGACGACTGGCCAGGGGCAAACAAAACCCAGCGCTTGCTGCCGTACAACTGGACGTTCAGGTTTTCGTGACGATCGAAATGCATCGGCGAGGACATCCCTTTCGGTCCAAGCCAGAAGCCTGGTCGCAGCACCAGTTTCTTGCGCAGCCAGCCGGGCATCCAGCGGGGGAATCCCGAATCTTCATGCAAAGGCGCAATCTCAGACTTCAGCTCTGGTAGCTCGTTGAATATCGCGGCATAAGTGATATACCCGCCGTAAGCGCTGCCCTGCTCCAGCATGCCCTGTATTGTCGTTCCCAATTTCGCCTTTGCATAATGGCGTTGCCCGAGATACTCGGCGGGCTGGGTCGGCACCGGCGACACTCTGGACCTTTCCACCAGGACCTCGCGCGCGCCGTGCTGCTGAGCGAAGAAGGATGGCGTCCAGCGTCCAAACGCCGGCCAATGTTCTATATACCCTTCCAGCAGCGCTGGCCGGGTCCGGCCTTTCAACACCTGGCGCAAGTCTGGATGCTGGTCGCGGCGAATGCGCGGAATATCAATGACCATGCGTTTATCCATCACTCAAGCCTCCAGACCGGCCGCCGCAAAGCCGGACGCATTCCAGCGGCCGTCCTCGCCCAGGCGCAGGACATCGCCTGGCACCCAGCGGATTACCTCGGTCTCGCCTTGCAACAAGCGGATGCGCTGCTCGATCAGCGCCAGTACTTCGGCTTCCGTCGGCTCGCCATTGACCCAGCCGATATCGCTGATCTCGACGCCGACGCCACAGTAGCCGTTAGCGTATGGCGCAAATGCGGGCGTCCGCGCGCGCAGGCAGGTTTCAGCGATCCCCTCGGGACCCAGCGTAATGGAAGGGCCGTCGCCTGACTCGCCGGCCTGGGGAAGCTGCTGCAGCTCGGTCAGTGGCAGCACCATCCAGAACGTGAACAAGCCTTGCCAGAACGGCGCCTTGGGCAATTCCCGGCAGCAGCTCAGAATCAGGTCCGGCGGACCGCGCTTTGCCAGCGATTGATCGATAACGTCGCTGACCGAACCCATCGCATCACAGCCGCTGTCGACTAGCAGGATGACTGAGAACTGCGGAGTGGTGACGCGGTAGCAGTTCCCCCAGTTGCGGATATTCCCCACCGGCACCGCCGCCCCTACCGTGGGCTGTTCACCGTAGAAAGGCAGGATATCGATCTCGATATCGCCGATCTGGACAGTCTCTCCCCACGACGGCGACAACGCTGCCTGCCCCACTTCGCGCAGCGACTGATGCATGTCTTCCTGCGACAGCAGCGAGGCGAACGGGATGTGCGGGACGATGACCGGAACGCCGCCATCGCCGCCATTGCGCAAGATGGACGGCAGATGCCAGTGGTCGAGATGGCCGTGTGAAATCAGGATTGCGTCAACCGGGGCCGACAAGTTGGATGGTGCAAGGTTCAGATCAGGCAGGCCGACATTGCCGCCGATCGCCAGGCTGATGGGATCGATCAACACCCGCGTCGTGCCGGAGGAAATCAGCAGAGAAGCGTGTTCCAGGCGCTGGACGCCCGGCCCCTCGAACTCCGGCCAGGACAAGGCGGCTGCCGCCAAGGGGCGCCGGTATTCCAGCAGGCGCGGCTCGGCCAGCGCCTCGGACAGCGGCTGCCATTCGTTCCGCTGCAATGCCCGGCGCAGCAGCGCACCCAGTTGCGGCAACTCGGCAGCACCGGCCTGGCATATGTATGGCTCGCGATCATCCGTCAGCAGCGCCAGGGTCCACTGGCTGCGGTCCTGGTGCAGATCGTAGAGCAACGCCTTGCTGGCGATGCAGCCGCCCTCAGCGACCGATTCGATATCGAACAGCTCTGCCAGCGCGGGATGCAGGATAAAAGCTGCGCGCAGTATTTCGGCACATGCCGCCGGTTCAAAATTAGCCTTGAGGAAGCGCAGCATGATGTCTTCCTGAAGCTGGATCAACTGCCCGACATCGTGGGTCCGTGTTGCCAGGATTCCCGTATTCAAAAACACACCTAACTCATCGTTGACTGCCATGCGAATCCCCGGAATCATAAAATATGAGAGCTGCCTGCGTTCAAGCGCCTGTCGGCCAGGCGCCATGCGCGCAGCGCATTGAGACTTAGCGCGGCGACGCCTCACGCACGCTTAAAGGCCGCATGTCGACCCAGGTTGTCCGTATCCATTCGAGACATGTTGCCTTGTCGCCGGCCAGGCCGGCGCTGCGCCAGCCGTGCGGCACGGCTTTGTGCTGCGGCCAGATGGAATACTGCTCTTCATGGTTGACGACAACCTGAAAGACGACCTCATTTTCCAGCGTTTTTTCCGATCCCATTCTGCCTCCTTTGGCGACTGAAGAACGCCATGACCATGCCAGGCGTCGTGCTTTTCTTGAACAAAATGTCGTCGGCCAGCGGCGGGAAAGCCGCGGTGACGATGACAGAATTTACTCCAGGCAACGCGTGGAATTCGTGGCGCCAGAAAGCAATACATGGACTTCGCCTGCGTATTGCCTACCTAAAAATCACCGACATCCGGCAGCGGAAACGCGGTACCGGAACAAAGGGAAGTTATATAAGCAGACGGACAAGAACTTGAGACACGCAACACCGGCCTTGAGCTGAATTTTGGTTTCACTACCTCAACGCTATTGGTGTTGGAATATATATAATCAGGCGGAGATTGCCATCCTGTAAAAGTTTACAGGTGCCCAGGCCGCGGAATTTTTGGCATGATCGGCAATATCATGGATGGTCTTCAGGCTGGTTAGATACACCCGCGGAATGGCCGCAACGTTAACGCCAGCTTCCGGAGCAGAACAGCATGACGACGATGCCCAACGCCATACTGATCCCGATAAAACGGCCCGCTGCGCTTCACCGCCTGCTGGTTCTTCATCACGCCTGCGGTTCGGCTTCGAGCTATTTCCGCTGGGTCGCCGCCTTTCCGGAAAATATCGAAGTGTGGCTGATCGAACTGCCCGGCCGCGGCCGCAGCGCAAACTCGCCTGCACTGTCTACGTTGACGGCGGTGCGCAACCACCTGATGCAATTGCAGCCCTTGCTGCCGGATCGTTACGCTGTCTTTGGCCATAGCATGGGCGCCCTGCTAGCCTATTGCTTTGCGCACGACATGGAGCAACTGGGCCGGGCGCCAGCATGGCTTGGCGTGTCCGGCGCGAACTCGCCATTTTCACCCCGCCCGCGTGCGTCCGGGCCGCTGCATACGCAGGGCCGCGAAGCTATTCTTAACTATCTCAAAACGCTGGGTGGAACCCCGGACGAGATTTTCGAGCATAAGGAGATTGCCGAGATGCTGGTCCGGATGGCGCAGGCAGATTTTTGTCTAGTAGAAAAATATTTTCCGCTTCCGCGGATTGCTCCGCTCGCGCTACCGATGACTGTATTCGCAGGCCGTCAGGATCATTTGCTGAGCACAGGCGGCCAGCAAGCCTGGTCGCATGCCAGCCGCACCAATGTCGGCTTCCGTCACTTCGAGGGAGGTCACTTCTATCTCTTCGACGACGCCAATCAGGTGCAGGCATCCATTGCGGACGCCTTGAACCGCGCCACTGCTGAAATAGAATCCAGCGGTGGCTGATGCGGCAAGCACAAGCAGTAGCGCCTACTGTCGGCGACATGCTGGCTTCCATTGCTCTACCTGTTCCTTTGCTTGCGAAGTTGACCCTATCCAGTTGATCCAGGCGTCACTGCCGCGCAAAGGCAGCAACCCGGTCGTACGATCCCTCAAAGCCCAGCGCACATAAAGCAGCATGGATCTGTTACAAGCTGCGGCGTTGCTTTCGAGATTTGGTCGCTTCGATGTCGGTGCCCGAAGCGTACGAAAACCGACTAGATTTTTAATGTAAATTCCGCATCGCCTACCCTCTTTCTTGGTGAGAACCGGCCGCTATATTTAGCTTCCCGGATCGGTGGTTTGCTTTTCCTCCACAGTTGTGAAGGCGTTGCGCGTAGGCGTGGTTGGTTGCGGCGGCACCGGCAGTGCCGTGGTTTCATTGCTGGCACGGCTACGTTCACATCCTATCAATGTCATTGGAATTGTTTGTTTTGTGATGACCTCGCAAATCAAGCATAATTGAGCACCTATTCCTCGGTTGAATGAGGTTTTTTCGGTATCCGGCACCGTTTTTGATTGAGGGTGCCTATCTCTTTCAATATTACTTACATTACTTACGACGAAAAATTTCCATGAGTCAAACAAATAACAAGAATACGGTAGCAAACGCCAAACGCAAGCGCTTCTCCCGACGTAAATTTCTTGGGGCTGCCGTTGGCGCAGCAGCCGTATGGGGCGGCTACTCGGTCCTGTTCGGCGGCCAGTTCCGCGCCGCCAAGGCGGATCGCACGGTGGACGTGCTGCTGATCGGCGGCGGCATCATGAGTGCGACGCTCGGTGTCTATCTGTCCGAGCTGGAGCCTGGCTGGACCTATGAAGTGTTCGAACGCCTGGACAAAGTGGCGGAAGAAAGTTCGAATGGCTGGAACAACGCGGGCACCGGCCACTCGGCGCTCTGCGAACTGAACTACACCCCGATGGACGACAAGGGTGAAGTGCATATTACCCAGGCGATCGGCATCAACGAGAATTTCCAGATTTCGCGCCAATTCTGGTCGCATCAGGTGCGCAAGGGCGTTCTGGGCAATCCGCGCGAATTCATCAATTCGACACCGCACATGAATTTGGTCTTTGGTCCGGAGAACCGTGAATTCATTCGCAAACGCGTCGCGGCCCTGAAGGCGTCGCCGCTGTTTGCTGGCATGGAAATGACGACGGAACCGACCAAGATTGTTGAATGGATTCCGATCATGATGGAAGGCCGCAAGCCGGACGAGATGGTCACCGCCACCCGTTCGCCGCTCGGCACCGATGTCAACCTGGGCTCGATTACCCGCCAGTTCTACAAGCATCTCAGCAGCAATGCGGGCAGCAAGATCACCACCGGATATGAGGTGCGCTCGATCACCCGCAATGAGGATGGCTCCTGGCGTGTATCGGCTTTCGACATCAAGGATAGTTCCAAGATTCAGACCGTTGACGCACGCCACATCTTCATCGGCGCCGGTGGCGCCGCATTGCCGCTGCTGCAGCTGTCGGGCATTCCTGAAGCGAAGCAGTATGGCGGTTTCCCGGTAGGCGGCGAATTCCTGGTCACGGATAATCCCGCCATTACCTCGCGCCATCTGGCCAAGGTCTACGGCCTGGCGGATACGGGTTCGCCACCGATGTCGGTGCCGCATCTGGATACCCGAGTGCTGGATGGTAAAACCGTGCTGCTGTTCGGGCCGTTCGCCACCTGGTCCACCAAATTCCTCAAGAACGGATCATATTTCGATATTGCAAAGGCAACCACGCCGTCCAATATCATTCCGCAACTTCAAGTCGGCGCCCATGAGTTTGCACTCGTCAAATATCTCGCGCAGCAATTGGAGCTGTCCAGGGAAGACAAGATGGCGGCGCTGCGCCGCTACATGCCTGAGGCAAAGGACGAAGACTGGCGTTTGTGGCAAGCCGGCCAGCGTGTGCAGATCATCAAGAACATCCCCGACAAGGGCGGCGTACTGAAGCTGGGTACCGAAGTCGTGGTTCCGAAGATCGCTCCGTGTCTGCATTGCTGGGCGCGTCACCTGGTGGCTCTACCTCGCCAGCGATCATGCTGTCACTGCTGGAGAAAGTTTTCCCCGATCAGATGAAGACACCTGCCTGGCAGAAAAAAATTCGCGAGATCGTTCCCACTTATGGACAAAAGCTCAATGAGAACCCGCAGCTGCTTGCGACGACATGGGCAAGCACCGCTGAAACTTTGCAATTGACTATCGCATCGCCAAGTTTGGAGGGCTTCGTTCAAGGGGCAGTTCCCATCGAGCACCCTGGACAAGTGAAAAAAGTGCCGGATATCGCGCTATAGTGCTGCGAAGCTCGGTGTAAGCGATATCCACTTCTCCAGTTATGCGAATTGCGGATGTGCCAGTACTCCCTCAGATGCAACCAACGATTTCTCGAGACCTCCCTAGTGAACGCTGTTTCCTTGGCCAGCACAAGGAAACAGCGGACCTGCCTCAACTCTATGACAACGAGACCGTGACGATTACGTCAATGATCCCCGAGCTAGTGAATTTCGGCTCTGACGTGAATGGCGTCGTTGATAAACGTTGCTATCTCGTCTTCCGACCGCCCTCCCACGATGGTCAATGATCTGACCTTGAAAGTTGGAACGGACGACACGCCAGCGTTCCGTGTTCTTGCAATTTCAGTCTCCGTCTTCTTGATCTCCGCCTCGTCCTGCAAGAGCGCATGGACCTCCTCGCGTTGGAATCCGTAATGCGAGGCGATCTCGCTGAGCGTCTCCAGGTCCGAAATATTGCGCCGCTCATGGAAGAATGCGTGCATCAGCGCCGATGCTAAGGCGTGCTGCGTGCCACGTACCCTGGCGGCACGCAACAAAGTGTGGGCGTATATCGTCCTATAGACGTATGTCTGCTTGCTGAGGTCCAGGTGCAAGCCGGAGGCTCGCGCCTCTCCTTCAGGTCGTTCGAAAGCGTGCACCATGTTCGTAATGCCTTTACCCCGAAAATAGTCCGCCAGACTAAGACCTTCTGGTGGTGCATGAGGCATCAACTCATATGGGTGGTGTTCGACATCGACATCCAAATTCGGGAATCGTTCGGACAAAACCTTGTCCAGCCGATGCTGCCCAATGACGCACCATGGGCACACGATATCTGAATATAGATCTATTTTTAGCCTAGACATACCTTCTCCAATTGATAGAAAAATTCAAGCCGCAGCACGGCAACGCATGCCTTATCGGAAGCCAGGGATGGCGAAGATGCGATCGACGTTGCCGATAGTCGTTTCGCAGTTGTTGCGTTCGATGTGCAAACGCCAATGCAAGTCGGCGATTTCCTCTGCCTTGATGCGCGGTACTTCTGGCGGAAAGTACGCGGCATTGGGTGCATCGTCGTGTCCAGAGGGAACAACAATCCCGGCGATCGCGACGAAGCCCGCAAACACTCCGTCTGCGGCGACATCGCGATTGAGGATGCGGACGTAGTTCAGCAGCGCGCCGGCAGCTACACCAAAGGGCGCTGTCAGGATGAGGGGGCGCTGCGCCGATGCGGCGCTGGTAAATAGAATGGTTCCCGATTTCTGCGCCACCATGTCCGGCAGCACGGCTTGCACGGCGACGATGGGAGCCAGGACGTTGAAGTTCAGGTGATACTCCTGTTCTTCGACGCCAAGCTTATGTGGTGGCGACATCTGGCCGGCGGGGCTTGGACTGTACTCCAGCACGTCGATCGGGCCGAAGCGCTCCTTCACGCTGTTAAGCGCGGCAGTCAAGCTAGCTCGATCCAGGACATCCGCCTTGAAGCCCTTGGCCGTGATTCCCTGATGGGCCAGGCGCTCGGCGAGACTGCTGGTCTTCTCAAGATTGCGGGCCAGTAGCGCGACCTGAAAGCCTTCCCTGCCAAAGCGTTCGGCAATGGCGAAGCCCACACCCTCACCGGCGCCTACGATAGCGATCGTTTTTTTCATTTAAAACTCCATGGATGACATCGACGCAAGTCGCCAGCGAGTTGGATCAGTGCGTCGATTGGTTACGAACAATTTGTACGTGACACTATCTTTGATATCGCATACATTCACAAGAACGCACAATTAAGTGCGGAACGAACACCGATGTTCCTTACTGAAGAATTTGGAGAGTGTCGTGGCTAATTCGAAGCCGTCGCAAGTTAAGACGCTTGAACCCGATGTCGAGACCGAGGCCGAGTGCCGGGCGCTGGCGCAGGTGCTGGACCGAATCGGGGATAAATGGACCGTGATGGTGGTCGGCGTTCTTTCGGGCGGACCACAGCGTTTCACCACCATTCTGCGCACCATCGGCGGGGTGTCGCACCGCATGCTCACGCTGACCTTGCGAGGCCTGGAACGCGATGGCCTCGTCACCCGGACGATCTACCCCACTACTCCTCCCAAGGTGGAGTACGAACTCACGAGCATGGGGAGTTCCTTGATAGGGCTGCTAAGGGCGCTTTCATCCTGGGGAAGGGACAATCGTCCGGGGATTGAGGAAGCCAGGGCGCGCTACGATACGCAAGCAGAAGCGTCGGAGGCGTGAGATGTCTGCCGCTGGCTGGTCTTCGCCTGAGGTCGATATCCCAAGACACGCTGTCGCCACGCACCGTCGAAGCAAACTGCCTGTCCTCATAGCTATTGCTCCAAACCTTCGATAATACGGAAATCGCGTTCGGCAGCAGTCCCCAACGCTCGCAACGCAGCTTGATAGGCCTCACTGGCATACGTCCGTTGCGCCAGTTCAAAACTGGCGAATTCGACGACAACCGTGCGCTGCTTCAGGCCCGCTTCATGGACTTCTAGTCCGCCCGTGGTTCTTGCCAAAATGGTTCCGCCGTTCGCCGCAATCGCCACCTCGGCCAGCTCGCCATAATTTTTCAATGCGGACTCGTCCGATACCGATCGATACGCAACTACCCAATATCCCTTGTTCATTTTCTTTCCTTTAATGTGCGCCAAAATCAGATAACGATTGCCACCGTCC
>Ga0210409_10000447_pt1 | contig 69120 bp, 65 predicted proteins | sample IncBWH17MmetaG_FD_161649 | JGI IMG/M metagenome (GOLD analysis project Ga0210409, IMG submission 161649) | Forest soil microbial communities from Barre Woods Harvard Forest LTER site, Petersham, Massachusetts, United States - Inc-BW-H-17-M | ecosystem: Environmental > Terrestrial > Soil >... | reverse complement strand
CGCGCGCGCCGCGTCCCCGGCGAGCGCCGCGGCCACCATCTGCGACATCGCGCGGGGAGCCACGTTCGCCGTCACCGAGATCACTCCGCGCGCTCCGTAGCCGAGCGCCGCGCGCGCCGTGGCATCGTCGCCGCTCAGGATTGAGAAGCTCTTGGGGGTCGCCTCGACGAGCTCGCGCACGCGGTTTATCTCCGCCAGCGCCTCCTTGACCCCGACGATGCGCGCCACCCGCGACAGTCGCGCCACCGTCGCCGGTTTCATGTCGACCGCGGTGCGGCTGGGAACGTTGTAAAGCAGGATCGGCTTGCTGGCGGCGGCGGCGGCGGCGGCGAAGTGCTGATAGAGCCCCTCCTGTGTCGGGCGGTTGTAGGCGGGCGTGACCAGCAGCAGCGCATCGATCGGCAGTTGCGAGAGCAATGCGACGCGTTCCACCGTCGTTGCAGTGCTGCTGGTGCCGGCTCCGGCGATCACCACCGCCCGTCCGCGCAGCTGCTCGCAGGCGCGCACCGTCAGCTCGCGCAGCTCCGCCTCGCGCAGCGTCGCCGACTCGCCGCTCGTCCCGCCGACCACGATGCCGTCGGTGCCGTTCGCCAGATGGAAATCGAGCAGCCGCGTCCAGGCTTCCAGGTCGACGGCGCCGTCGGGGCGCATGGGAGTGACGATGGCAACCAGGCTGCCCGAGAACAAAGATGACGCCTTCCAAAAAAGGGGGGGCCGCGGATGTTACGAGCGGGACTCCCGGGGAAGCAAGCCTTGCGGCGCGCGTCCAGCGGGAAGGTCGCAACCGGCCCCTGCTCCCGGTACACTCCGCGACTGCAGGCCGGCAAAAGCATTCCGCCACCGAAAAGATGAAGCAGCACCTGGCCGTTTCGGCGATCGGCAGCGACCGCACGGGGATGGTCCATGAGCTCACCCGGATCATCAGCGAATCCGGCGGCAATATCAGCGAGAGCCGCATGGCGAACCTCGGCACCGAGTTCGCGATGCTGCTCCTGGTGTCGGGCAACTGGCACGCGCTCGCCAAGCTCGAAACCGAGCTCAAGCGGCTCGCCGAGACCAACAACCTCAGCATTCACCTGCGGCGCACCGAGCCACGCGCGCCGCGCACCGACATGCTGCCGTACTCGATCGACGTCGTGTGCCTCGATCAGTCGGGGATTGTGTCGGGGCTGGCGGGGTTCTTCGCCACGCGCGGCATCGACATCGCCGAGGTCTCGACGCGCAGCTACCCGGCCGCCCACACCGGCGCGCCGATGTTTGCCGTGCAGATGATCGTCAACGTGCCGAGCCGCATTCACGTCGCCCACTTGCGCGAGGAGTTCATGGAGTTCTGCGACTCGCTCAACCTCGACGCCATTCTCGAGCCGGTCAAATCCTGAAAGAGATGCCGAAGATCAAGACGGGGAGCAAGGTGCCCGCGTTCTCCCTGCCCACGACGGGCGGCGGCACGTGGAGCCTGAAGGAGGCGGCCGGCAGGAAGCTGGTGATTTACTTCTACCCGCGCGACCTGACCTCCGGCTGTACGCGCGAGGCGCAGGACTTCCGCGACCACCTTCCTGCTGGATGGTGCGGGGAAGCTGCGGCAGGGATGGCGCAAGGTGAAAGTGCCCGGTCACGCGGAGGCAGTGCTTGAAGCAGCGCGGAGTCTATGAACCCGGTCCCACGGCAGCCTCGGGCGAGGCGCGCGCGGTGAAAGGCAGGGCACGCGGCGGCCGGCGGCTGTTCGTGCTCGACACGAACGTGCTCATGCATGATCCGGCGGCGATCTTCCGCTTCGAGGAGCACGACGTGTACCTGCCGATGGTGGTGCTCGAGGAGCTCGACGCGCACAAGAAGGGCCTGTCGGAAGCCTCGCGCAACGTGCGCCAGGTGAGCCGCTTCCTCGACGACATGATGCGCGACGTCACCAAGGAACAGATCGACTTAGGGCTGAAGCTCCCGAGCGGCTACTCGGGCAATCACGGCAAGCGCCCCTCCACCGGGCGGCTGTTCTTCCAGACGCGCCAGCTCACCAGCGCATTGCCGGACAGCCTGCCCGGCCAGAACGGCGACAACGCGATCCTGGCGCAGACGCTCGCGCTGCAGAACGAGCAGAAGGATGCGCGGGTGATCCTCGTCTCCAAGGACATCAACCTGCGCATCAAGGCCGCCGTCCTCGGAGTGCACGCCGAGGACTACTACAGCGACAAGACGCTCGAGGACTCGGACGTCCTCTACAGCGGCATGACGCCGCTGCCTGGCGATTTCTGGGAGCAACACGGCAAGGACATGCGCTCGTGGAAGGACGGCGACCGGACCTTCTACGAGATCACGGGACCTGCGGTGCGCGAGTGGCATCCCAACCAGGGCGTGTTCGAGGACACCCCGGAGGGGATCGAGGGCATCGCGCGCAAGATCAGCGGCGATACCGCCACCATCGAGCTCACCCGCGACTACCGCAACGAGCGGCACAACGTCTGGGGTGTCACGGCGCGCAACCGCGAGCAGAACTTCGCGCTGAATATGCTCATGGACCCGGAGATCGATTTCGTGACGGTGCTCGGGCCCGCCGGCACCGGCAAGACGCTGCTCGCGCTCGCCGCCGGCCTCATGCAGACCCTCGAGACCAACCGCTTCGTCGAGATCATCATGACGCGCGTCACCATTCCGCTCGGCGAGGACATTGGCTTCCTGCCGGGGACCGAGGAGGAAAAGATGGAGCCGTGGATGGGGGCGCTCATGGACAACCTCGAGGTGCTCACCGGCTCGCAGGAAGGCGGCAACTGGGGCCGGGCCGCGACCAACGACCTGCTGCGCAACCGCATCAAGATCCGCTCGCTGAACTTCATGCGCGGGCGCACCTTCCTCAACCGCTTCCTGATCCTCGATGAGGCGCAGAACCTGACGCCCAAGCAGATGAAGGCGCTGATCACGCGCGCCGGTCCGGGCACCAAGCTCGCCTGCCTCGGCAACATCGCGCAGATCGACACGCCGTACCTCACGGAGATGACCTCGGGGCTGACCTACGCTGTGAATCGCTTCCGCGGCTGGGCCCACTCCGGACACGTGACGCTGGTGCGCGGTGAGCGCTCACGCCTCGCCGACTACGCCTCGGACATCCTGTAAGGCGCGCCGCCCACCGCCACTGTCAAAGTCGGCCCCGGGGGGCGGGATTCGGTGTAGGCTTGAGCCGGCGCCGGACCACCGGCGAGAGAGCGCGTGCTGCGCTTTGTAAGCGTCTGTAAATTCGGGGAAACTCGCGCGCCGCGATCGCGGTCCAATCCAGGATATGCGCCCTCTTCTAATTACCCTGCTGAGCGCCCTCCTCGCGGTCACAAGCGTCGCCTTCGCCGCCGAGCCGCCGGTGCCGAGTGCGCGCGTCCTCACCATCCCGACCGCCGGCTCGAACCTGCCGGACCTGGGCAGGCCAACCGAGACGGCGCTGTCGAGGAGCGATGAGTTCCGCCTCGGCGCCATGGTGGCGAAGGAGCTGCGCGACCAGAACGTCCTCATCGAGGACCCGGAAGTCAGCGAGTACATCAACGACATCGGCATACGGCTCGCCTCGCAGAGCGAGATGGGCGGTGAGTACTTCCACTACTTCGTGATCAAGGACACGACCATCAACGCCTTCGCCGTGACCGGCGGCTATGTTTTCTTCAACGCCGGCCTGGTGCTCGCCACCGAGAATGAATCGGAGCTCGCTGGCGTGATGGCCCACGAGACCGCGCACATCACGCAGCACCACATTGCGCGCATGCTCGCGGACCAGTCGCGGCAGAGCCTGACCACCGCGGCCGCCATGATCGGGGCCATCCTGCTCGGTGCGCTCGGCGGCGGCGGCCAGGCGGTCGAAGGCGGGATCGTCGCGGCGCAGGGACTGGCGGTGCAGCACCAGATCAACTTCACGCGCGACAACGAATGGGAAGCCGACCGCGTCGGCATCGGTTACCTCGCGGGCGCGGGCTTCGATCCTTACGGCATGGGCGAGATGTTCGATACGATGGCGCGCCACGGGGGGCTCGCCCAGACCTACATCCCGGCGATGCTGATCGATCACCCGGTCGACTCGGAGCGCATTGCCGAGCAGCGCTCCCGGGCCGGGCAGTTTCCGCCGCGCACGGGCAATGACTCGCAGAGCTATGAGCTCATCCGCGAGCGGGTGCGGGTGCTGACGGCGACCGGCGACACCGACCTCGCGGCGCAGTACGCCCAGAAGATCGCCCACGGCGGCGACAACATGGGCAACCAGTACGGCCGCGCGCTCGCGCTCATGAACGGCAATCGGGCCTCCGCCGAGGAGGCGGTGCGGATCTTGAGCAAGCTGGCGCAGCAGAACGAGGGCCTGACGCTGCTGCACGCAGCTCTCGGCCAGGCGCAGGCCAGGGCCGGACACGTGAACGAGGCGCTCGCGACCCTCAGGCACGCCGAAGCGCTCTTCCCGCGTAACGTCCCGGTGACGGTGCGCTACGCCGAGACGCTCATGGCCGCGGGCCGCCCGGGCGAGGCCCACACCATGCTGCTCGACCTCTTCAACATCGTGCCCCCCACGCCCGACCAGATCCGCCTCACCGCGCTCGCGGCGAGCGCCGCCGCGGACCCGGGGGATGCTTATTACTACATGGGCGAGTACCAGCTCACCAACGGCGACCTGCAGCTCGCCGTGCAGCAGTATCAGCTCGCGCTGGCCTCCCCCAACATCAGCTCGATCCAGCGCCAGCGCTACCGGGCGCGCCTCGATGAGGTGCGCGAGTTCCTCGCGAGCACCCGCAAGCCCCGCCTGACCGACAACGGGGATCAGGGCCAGGGGCGCGGCGGCGGCCGCGGTCACTGACTCACCGATCGTCCCATCGCCCGCCCGTGCAGGCGCGCGCCGCTGCTACAATGCCGGCCGGTCCCCATTTGACCGGTGCCATGCAAGCCACCAACCGCGTTTCACTGGCGGCGCTCTTACTGTTGCTGCTGTGCGCCTGCGCCAGCCAGGCGCCGACGAAAAGCGACCCGCGCGATCCCTGGGAGCGCATGAACCGCGCGACCTACGCCTTCAACGACAAGTTCGACAAGGGCGTAGCCCGGCCGGTGGCGCGCGGCTACCGCAACGGTGTGCCGCATTTCGTGCAAACCGGGATCCGCAACGTCTTCAACAACTGCGATACGACCATCGTGATGGTGAACGACCTGCTGCAGGCGCAGTTCACCGCCTTCATGCACGACACCAGCCGGCTGCTCGTCAACACCGTGATCGGCATCGGCGGGCTGTTCGATCCGGCCACCGCGATGGGACTGGAAAAGAGCGACCGCGATTTCGGGCAAACCCTCGGCAAGTGGGGCGTGCACGCCGGACCGTACCTGGTGCTGCCCTTCCTCGGGCCGAGCGACGTACGCGACACCTTCGGCCGGGCGGCCGACGCCTACAGCACGCCACGCACCTACATCAAGAACACCTACTGGGACTACGGCTCGTGGCTGCTCGAGAGGATCGACGCGCGCTCCCGCTACCTCGAAGCCGATCGGGTGCTCGACAGCGCTTACGATCCGTACGCGTTCCTGCGCAACGCCTACCTGCAGAACCGCGCATTCAAGGTACGCGGCGGCAACTCGCCGAGCGAGGAAGACGAAGAGCAGAAGATGCTGAAGGAGTCAGGCGTCGATACGCCGGCTCCGGAGCCGCAGCCGCAGAAGCCGCCGGAGGAGCAGCCCGGCACGCCGCCCAAGTGAGTTGCGGCGCGGCTACACGCCGCGCTCGAGCAGCTCGTTCACCTCACTGATCCGGCCGAGCGCCGTGAGCCCTTGGGGCAGATGCGTGAAGCGCAACGAACGGCCCTGCGCCTTGGCGGCCGCCAGCCAGTCGAGGAGTACCGCAAGTCCCGAGCTGTCGGATGCCGTGACACCCTGACAGTCGATCACCAGTCCCGCGTCCCCGGCCGCCTCGAGAGCGTCGAGCCCCAGCTCGCGTGCCCGCCGAGCGCTCGCAAAGATCAGGGGCCCCTCGGCGAGCAGCCGTCCGCCCTCGTCCCGCGCGAGGCTGAAGGGCCCGGAGGTGAGATCAAACGGCGCGGCTGGTTCGCGTGCCACGCTCACTTGTCCGAGCTACCCGCCTGCTTGGCGATCTGGCCTGGCCTCTCGCCCGACTCGAGGCGCTTGATCACCGTCTCGAGGCCCTGGCTCTGGATCTGCGCGCCGAAGTCCTCGCGATAGCTCTTCACGTAGCTGATGCCGTCGATCACCACGTCCCACGCCTTCCAGCCCTCCGGCGTCATGCGCAGCGAATAGTTGACCGAGACGCGGTCGCCGTTGCGGCGCCTGACCTCGGTGCGCACCGTGGCGCTGGTGACGCCGGGCTCAACCCGGGACGGGAAGATCTTGAGCCGGTCGGGGGTGAATTCGACCAGGGCCTCGCCGTAGTTGCCGAGCAGCGAATGGTAGAAGGCATTGACGAAGCGCTGGCGTTGCTCGGGAGTGGCGCTGCGCCAGAACTGCCCGAGCACGACGCGCGCCGAGGTCTCGGTGTCGAAGTGCGGCATCAGGTACTTGTCCACCACGGCGGCGACCTTCTTCGGGTCGCGCCGGTAGGCGTCGCGGTTCCGGTCGATGTCCCCGAGCATGCCCTGCGCGGCCTCCTGCACCAGCGCCGTGGGATCCCCCGCGGCCGTCGGGCTGGTGGCGGGCGTGTGGCCCGGTGCGGGCGGCGGTGCCTGCGCCGCGGCGCTCAGGGCGGCTGAGGCCAGCATCGCGGCCACGATAGCTGTCACGACTCTCATTTCTTTGGCTCCGGCTTGGCTTGATCGTTGCCCTGGTTGTCGCCGCTGCGGCTGTCGCTGCTCTTGCTCGCGAAGCTCGCGAAGAACTTGTTGATGAGGGTCTCGAGCACGAGCGCCGACTGGGTCAGCTCGATGCGGCCGCCGTCCTTGAGGTAAGTGTCGAGCCCCCCGGGGCTGATGCCGACGTACTTGCCGCCGAGCAGCCCCTCGGTCTGGATGCTCGCGAAGCTGTCCTCTGGAATCTCATTGTACCGGGGGTCGATGCGCATGCGCACGACCGCCTTGTAGACCTTGGAATCGAAGTGGATGGCGGACACCTCGCCCACCCGCACACCGGACATGGTGACGGGGGACCCCACCTTGAGGTCGCCGATGTTGTCGAATTCCGCGGTCACGTGATAGCCCGTCTTCTGCCCGCCGAACTTCACGCCGCTAGCCGGCAGCTGCGTCGTGAGAAACAGCAGCGCCGCAAATCCCAACAGCACGAAGAGGCCCGTTCCGATCTCCAGGGTTCGATTCGCACGCATGGGCTTAAGTTCCTCTCATAGGAAAGCAGCGGTCAATACATAGTCGATCAGCAGTGTGATGACGGACGATGCCACCACGGTGCGCGTGGTCGCGAGCCCCACTCCTTCCGCGGTGGGCTCCGCATGATAACCCTCGTACACGGCGATGAGGCTGCAAGCGACGCCGAACCCCAGGCTCTTCACCAGTCCCTCGTTCACGTCGTGCAGGCCGACCGAGCTCTGCATCTGCGACCAGAAAACGCCGCGGTCGACACCCATCATCTGCACGCCGACCAGCTGCGCGCCGTAGAGCCCGATCACGCTGAAGACGGCGGTGAGCAGCGGCAGCGCGATCACGCCGCCGAGGAAGCGCGGCGCGGCGACGTACCGCAGCGGGTCGACCGCCATGATCTCCATCGCTGTCAGCTGGTCGGTGGCGCGCATCAGGCCGATCTCCGAGGCGAGTGCCGTGCCGGCGCGGCCCGCAAACAACAGCGCCGTGATCACCGGCGCGAGCTCGCGCAGCAGGCCGAGAGCCGCGGCCGTGCCGAGCGCCTCCTCCGACCCGAAGCGCCGCAACAGGTCGTAACCCTGCAGCCCCAGCACCATGCCGACGAACAGTCCCGCCATCATGATGATGATGAGCGAGCGGGCGCCGGCGTTGTAGATCTGCAGCACCAGGAGCCGCGGCCGGCCGAGCGCCGGCACGCACTGCGTGAGGAGCTTCACCAGGAAGATCGTCACCGCGCCGAGCCGGCGCAAGCCGCCGAGCAGGTAACTGCCCTGCCACGCGCCGTTCATCGCTCATCCGCCCCGAGCAGCTGTGTCGCGTAATCGGACGCCGGGTAGTGAAACGGCACCGGACCTTCGGCGCTGCCGGTCATGAACTGGCGCACCGCCGCCGAGTCGCTCGCCCGCAGCTGCGCCGGCGTGCCGGCGGCCGCGACGCGCCCCTCGGAGATCAGATAGCTGTCGTCGGCGATAGTGGCGAGCTCCTGCACATCGTGTGAGACCACCACGCTGGTGATCCCGAGCGCCTGGTTCATGTGCTTGATGAGCCGCAGGATGAAGCCGAGCGAGATCGGATCGAGGCCGACAAAGGGCTCATCGTAGAGGAGCAACTCGGGATCCATCACGATGGCGCGCGCCAGCGCCACGCGCCGCGCCATGCCCCCCGAGAGCTCGCCCGGCATGAGGTTCGCGGCACCGCGCAGGCCGACCGCCTGGAGCTTGGTCAGCACCAGGAGACGCACCAGCGGCTCGGGCAGATCGGTGTGCTCGCGCACCGGAAAGGCGACGTTCTCGAAGACGTCCATGTCGGTGAGCAGGGCGCCGTTCTGGAACAGCAGGCCCATGCGGCGCCGGAGCGCGTAGATCTCGCTCCGGCCGAAAGGCGCCAGATCCGCGCCGAAGACCTCGATCTGCCCGCTAGCGGGCGCGACCTGCCTGGTGATGAGCCGCAGCAGCGTCGTCTTGCCGGTGCCGCTCGGACCCATGATGGCGGTGATGCGGCCGCGGCGCACCTCGAGATCGAGCCCGGCGAAGATCGGCCGGCCGCCCGCGTCGTAATGCACGTCGCGCACGGCGATCACCACGTCGCCCGTGGGCGCGGTGGACGTGGCTTGCGCGGATGTCGTGCTTGTCACGCGAGCGCGGCGCCGCCCGTGCCTTCAGGCGGCCCGGCTCTCCATCTCCGGCCCGTAGCGCCCGGTGGTGGCGGCCCCGTTGAGCAGCGCGCGGCGCGCGAATTCCTTCTGGCCGGCGGCGAAATTCCCCGGCACCCCGCCCCAGGCCTTGAGCGCGGTGTCCTGCAGCGCCCGCCCGTAGCTGAAGGTCAGCGCCCACGGCAGCGGCCCGAGCCGGTTCATGAGCGAGAGGTGCAGCGTCGCCTCGGTCGGCGACTGGCCGCCCGAAAGGAACGCAATGCCGGGAACCGCCGCCGGCACGTGGCGCTTGAGCACGCGTACCGTCGCCTCGGCCACCGTCTCGGGGGAGGCACGCTCGCTCGCCTTCTTGCCCGAGATCACCATGTTGGGCTTGAGCACTATGCCCTCGAGGGGCACGTGGTGCGCGAACAGCTCATCGAACACCACCGCCAGCACCTGCTCCGTCACCTCCGCGCAGCGCTCGAGCGAGTGCCCGCCGTCCATGAGTACTTCAGGCTCGACGATCGGCACGATTTCGTTCTCCTGGCAGAGCGCCGCGTAGCGCGCCAGCGCGTGCGCGTTCGCGCGGATCGCGAACGCGGTGGGAATGCCGGCGGCGATATCGATCACCGCGCGCCACTTGGCAAAGCGCGCGCCGAGGCCGCGGTACTCGATGAGCCGCTCGCGCAGGCCGTCGAGCCCTTCGGTGATGGTCTCGCCCGGGAAGCCGGCGAGCGGCTTGGCGCCGAGATCCACCTTGATGCCGGGGATCATCCCCTGCTTGGCGAGGTACTGCGGGAACGGTGTGCCGTCCTTGGCCTTCTGGCGAATGGTCTCGTCATACAGGATGACGCCGCTCACGGCCTCGGCGGCCCCGGGAGCCGTGAACAGCATCTCCCGGTAGGTGCGTCGATGCTCCTCGGTCGAATCCAGCTTGATGCCGTCGAAGCGCTTCTTGATCGTGCCGCTGCTCTCGTCGGCCGCGAGGATGCCCTTGCCCTTGGCGACCATCGCGCTGGCGACGCGATTGAGCTCACTGAGGTTCATCGTCCGCTCCTTGAGGCGATCGACGGAGTGGCCGGCGAGCGCGGCGCCGTCGTGATCGCAAACCTTTGAAAATTGGGGCGCCAAGGATAGCAAATCGGCGCCCCCCGCTTGGTTCCCCTGGCAATTAGTACTAAAATAGTCCTACTTCAGGAGGGTGACTCCATGCTGCGTATCAGCCGGCTGACCGACTACGCCACCGTGCTCCTCGCCGCGCTCGCCGGCGAGCCTGCCCGCGTGCAGACCGCGACCGCGCTCGCCGAGCAGACGCATATCGCTCCTCCCACCGTGAGCAAGCTCCTCAAGCAGCTGCAGCGCGCCGGACTCGTCACCTCGACCCGCGGGCTCCACGGCGGCTACCAGCTGGCGCGCCCGGCGACGCAGATCAGCGCCGCGGCAATCCTCGATGCGCTCGAGGGGCCTTTGGCGCTCACCGACTGCGCCGCCGGCTACGGCAACTGCGAGATCGAGGAAAGCTGCCGCGTGAGCCGGGTATGGCAGCGGCTGAATCTCGCCATCCGCCGTTCGCTCTATGACGTGAGCCTCGCGCAGCTCGCCGGTCTCGATGCGGCCCCCGCGCGCCTCCCGGCGCTCGAGCGCGAGATGAAGGCCGCGGCGAGCCGCGCGCCGGTGCGCTGAGGGGAAATCGATGAGCGAAACCGCCAAGCAGCTCGAGAGCCTGATCGGACGCGGCTACCAGCATGGCTTCGTGACCGAGATCGACTCCGACACGGTCGCGCCGGGGCTCGATGAGGACGTGGTGCGGCTCATCTCGCGCAAGAAGGGCGAGCCGGCCTTCCTCACCGAGTGGCGCCTGCGGGCGCTGCGCCACTGGCTCACGATGAAGGAGCCGCACTGGGCGCACGTCCGATTCGCACCGATCGACTACCAGTCGATCTCCTACTACTCCGCGCCCAGGGCGAAGAAAGACGGCCCGAAGAGCCTCGCCGAGGTGGATCCGAAGCTCCTCGAGACCTACGAGAAGCTCGGCGTGCCGCTGCACGAGCGCGCGCGCCTCGCCGGGGTCGCGGTGGACGCGGTGTTCGACTCGGTCTCGGTCGCCACCACTTTCCGCGAGCGGCTCGCGGCCGCCGGGGTGGTGTTCGCGCCGTTCTCGGAAGCGGTGCGCACGCACCCGGAGCTCATCGAGCAATACCTCGGGAGCGTCGTGCCCTACTCCGACAATTTCTTCGCGACGCTGAATTCCGCGGTGTTCTCCGACGGCTCCTTCGTATACGTGCCGAAGGGCGTTCGCTGTCCGATGGAGCTCTCGACCTACTTCCGCATCAACGCGCTCAATACCGGACAGTTCGAGCGCACGCTGATCATCGCCGATGTCGGAAGCTCTGTGTCATACCTTGAAGGCTGCAGCGCACCCATGCGCGACGAGAACCAGCTGCACGCCGCGGTGGTCGAGCTCATCGCGCTCGACGACGCCTACATCAAGTACTCCACCGTGCAGAACTGGTATCCGGGCAATGCGCAAGGCGTCGGCGGCATCTACAATTTCGTCACCAAGAGGGGCGAATGCCGCGGGCGCAACGCCCACATCTCCTGGACCCAGGTCGAGACCGGCTCGGCGATCACCTGGAAGTACCCGAGCTGCGTGCTGCGCGGTGACGGCTCGATCGGCGAGTTCTACTCCGTCGCCACCGTCAACAACCATCAGCAGGCGGACACCGGCACCAAGATGATCCACATCGGGCGCGACACCCGCAGCACGATCATCTCCAAGGGCATCTCCGCCGGCCACGGCCAGAACACCTACCGGGGACTCGTGAAGATGCTGTCGAGCGCGCACGGCGCCCGCAACTTCACCCAGTGCGACTCGCTCCTCATGGGTGGCGAGTGCGGCGCCCACACCTTCCCTTACGTGGAGGTGAAGAACCCGACCGCGACGGTCGAGCACGAGGCGAGCACCTCGAAGATCAGCGACGACCAGCTGTTCTACTGCCTGGCGCGCGGCATCTCCGAGGAGGACGCCGTCAACATGATCGTGAGCGGCTTCTGCAAGTCGGTGTTCAAGGAGCTGCCCATGGAGTTTGCGGTCGAGGCGCAGAAGCTTCTCGCGGTGAGCCTCGAAGGCGCGGTGGGTTGATATGACGCGCTCCGCAACTTCACTGCTCTCGATCAGGGATCTCGCGGTCACGGTCGACGGCAAGCAGATCCTCAACGGAGTGTCGCTCGAGGTGGCGGCGGGCGAGGTGCACGCGATCATGGGGCCGAACGGCTCGGGCAAGAGCACGCTCGCGCACGTGCTCGCCGGGCGGCCGGGCTACGAAGTCACCGCCGGCAGCGTCACCTACGAGGGACGCGACCTCCTCACGCTCGCGCCTGAGGAGCGCGCCCGTGCCGGGGTGTTTCTCGGCTTCCAATATCCGGTGGAGATCCCCGGCGTCAACAACGTCTATCTCCTCAAGGCGGCCCTCAACGCCGTCCGCAAGGTGCGGGGCTTGCCGGAGGTCGACGCCTTCGAATTCTTGGGTCTGGTGCGCGAGAAGATGCAGCTCATGCAGATCGAGGACAGCTTTCTGTCGCGCGGCGTGAACGAGGGGTTCTCGGGCGGCGAGAAGAAGCGCAACGAGATCCTGCAGATGCTGGTGCTCGAGCCCAAGCTCGCGATCCTCGACGAGACCGACTCCGGGCTCGACATCGATGCGCTCAAGGTGGTGGCGGCGGGAGTGAACTCGCTGCGCTCGCCCGAGCGCTCGTGCGTGGTGGTGACGCACTACCAGCGCGTCCTCGAGTACGTCGTGCCGGATGTCGTGCACGTGCTGGTGCGCGGGCGCATCGCGCGCAGCGGCGACCGGACACTGGCGCTCGAGCTCGAGCGGCGCGGCTACGACTGGGTGAGCGGCGCGGCCGCCTGAGGCTTACGATGAGCAATCCCCTCGCCGCCCGCATCGCCGAGCAGCACGCCAGTACGCTGCGCGCGCTGCCGCCGCGGCTTCCCGGGGCCGCACGCCGGCGTGCGGCGATCGAGGCGCTGGCCGCCGCGGGCCTGCCGGGCTCGCGCGATGAGAACTGGAAGTACGCGAACCTGCGGTCGCTCGAGCGGCAGAGCTTCACGCCTGCGGCGCTCACGCGCCCGGTGCTCGCCGGCGAGGCCGCGCCACGCCCGGCCGAGCTGCCGGCCGCGCTCCCCGGTTTTCCGCGTTACGTATTCGTCGATGGGGTGTTCGCCCCTGCCCTCTCAGACGCACTCGATGCGACCTCGGCTCGCGTCACGCCGCTCGCCGCACGAGCGGAGGGCCCGGAGGCTCCGACGAAGGCAGTTGTGCCCCGCCGCGAGCTCGGCGTGGACCAGCGCTTCGCGCTTCTCAACGAGGCGTTCGCGACCGACGGCGCGGCGATCTCAGTGCCTGCCCGGGCCGAGCCCGCACGCCTCGAGCTCGTATTCCTGGCGAGTGCCGAGGGACAGACCGGGGCCTCCTATCCGCGCGTGGAGCTCGGCCTCGACCCCGGCGCCCGGCTCGTGCTCATCGAGCGCCACGTAAGCGCCGGCAGCGGCGCGAGCTTCGTCACGAGCGCCGTCGGCGCGGAGCTCGCGCGCGGCGCGGCACTCGATCACTACCGCCTGCAGCAGCTCGCCCCGCGCGCCATCCTGTTCGACACCCTCACCGCCACGCTCGCGCAGCAGGCCGTCTATCGGCTGCACGCCGTCGGCAGCGGCGCCCAGTCGGCCCGCTCGACGCTGCGCGTCGAGCTCGCCGGCGAGCGCGCCGAGCTCGCGCTGTCGGTGGCAGCGCTCGGCGACCGCCAGCAGGTACAGGACACCTACGCGCTGGTCGAGCACCGCGCACCGCACGCCCATAGCGAGCAGACCTTTCGCGGGATCTCCGCCGGGCGCGCCCGGGTCGCCTTCAACGGCAAGATCGTGGTCGCGCGCGAGGCTCACGGCGCGGACTCGCGCCAGTCGCTGCGCGGGCTCCTGGCGGGTCCCGAGGCGGAGATCGACGTGCGGCCGCAGCTCGAGATCTATACCGACGAGGTGCGCTGCAGCCATGGCGCGACTGCCGGCAAGCTCGACGAGAACATGTTCTTTTACCTCTTGTCGCGCGGCCTGGACCGCGATACCGCGCAGCGCGCGCTCAAGTGGGCGTTCCTCGAGGATGTGATCGCCAGGATCGAGGTGCCGGAGCTGCGACGGCAGGTCGAGGCGCAGCTCGCCGGCCAGATGCAGGACGGGGCCACGCTCCGGGAGTTCATGTGATGGCAGCCAATGTCTCGCTGAAGAGCGCTACGCCCGCCTACGACGCCGCACGTGTGCGGCGCGACTTCCCGATCCTTGCGACGCTCGTGAACGGGCACCCGCTCGTCTATCTCGACAGCGCCGCTTCCGCGCAGCGCCCGCTGCCGGTGCTGCGCGCGGTCGAGGACTACGAGACGCACTCGCACGCCAACGTGCACCGGGGCGTGCATGCCTTGAGCCAGGCGGCCACTTCCGCCTTCGAAGGCGCTCGCGAGCGCGTACGGCGTTTCCTCAACGCGCGCTCGACCCGCGAGATCATTTTCGTGCGCGGCACCACCGAGGCGATCAACCTGGTGGCCCAGGCGTACGGGCGGCCGCGCTTCGGCCCCGGGGACGAGATCCTCATCACCGCGCTCGAGCATCACGCCAACATCGTGCCCTGGCAGATGGTGTGCGAGCAGACCGGCTGCACCCTCAAGGTCGCGCCGATCAACCGCCGCGGCGAGCTCCTCTACGAGGAGTTCGCGCAGCTTCTCAGCTCGCGCACCCGGCTGGTGGCGGTCGCGCACGTCTCGAACGCGCTCGGCACGGTGCTGCCGGTGAAGCGCATCGTCGAGGCCGCACACGCGCACGGGGCGGTGGTGCTCATCGACGGCGCCCAGGCGGTGCCGCACTCGCGCGTCGACGTGCGCGCGCTCGGCGCGGATTTCTACGCCTTCTCGGGTCACAAGCTGTACGCGCCCACCGGCATCGGGGTGTTGTATGGACGCGAGGAGCTGCTCGAGGCGATGCCGCCCTGGCAGGGCGGCGGCGAGATGATCCTCACCGTGTCGTTCGAGAAGACCACCTACAACGGGCTGCCGTGGAAGTTCGAAGCCGGAACGCCGAACATCTCCGGGGCAGTAGGCCTCGCGGCGGCCATGGATTACCTCGAGAGCCTCGGGCTCGAGGCGGTAGCCGCGCACGAGTCGCGGCTCCTCGCCCTCGCGACCGCCGAGCTCGCGCGCCTGCCCGGCATCGAGCTCGTAGGCACCGCGGCGCACAAGGCGGCGGTGCTGTCGTTCACGCTCGCCGGCGTGCACGCGCATGACCTCGGCACGATCCTCGACGCCGAAGGAGTGGCGGTGCGCACCGGCCATCACTGTGCCATGCCCGTCATGACCTTCTTCGGCATTCCGGCGACCGCCCGCGCCTCCTTCGGCTGCTACAACACCGAGGACGACGTGGCGCGCCTGGTCGCGGCCCTCGGCAAGGTGCGCGAGGTATTCCGCTGATGGACCTGAAGGAGCTCTACCGCGACGTGATCCTCGATCATAACCGCCGACCGCGGAACTTCGGCCGCCTCGAGAACGCCGGCGCCGACGTGCGCCACGCCGACGGCCACAACCCCCTGTGCGGTGACCGGCTGACGGTGTACGTGGCGCTGAACGGCGAGCGGCTCGAGGACATCCGCTTCGAGGGCTCGGGCTGCGCGATCTCGACGGCCTCGGCTTCGCTCATGACCGAGGCGGTGAAGGGCAAGGAGCGCGCCGCGGTACGCAAGCTGTTCGATGAGGTGCATACGCTCCTCACGCGCCACGACGCCGAGCCCGGCGCCGCACTCGGCAAGCTCGCCGCCCTCGCCGGCGTGCGCGAATTCCCCGTGCGGGTGAAGTGCGCCACTCTCAGCTGGCACACGCTCAATGCCGCGCTCGAGAGCGGCGCGGCCACGGTGTCGACGGAGTAGCGCGTGCGCCGGCACGAGAACGAGCCCTTCGTCGTCAACCGCGAGGTGCGCGCGGTGATCGTGCCCGCCGGTCAGGAGGTCAAGCTCAAGCCCGGCCAGGCGGGCTACATCACCCAGGCGCTCGGGGGCAGCTTCACCGTCTATCTCGAGGGGAATCTCTTCCGCATCGCGGGCGAGGACGCCGACGCCATCGGCCAGGAGGTGGTCAAGCCGCCGGAGCTGCCGCCCAACGCCACCGTCGAGGACGTGCGCAAGCTCGCCTGGGAACAGATGCGCAGCTGTTACGACCCCGAGATCCCCATCAACATCGTCGATCTCGGACTCGTGTATGAATGCGATGTGAAGGAGAGCGAGGACGGCACGCGCACCGTTGACGCGCAAATCACCCTCACTGCGCCCGGCTGCGGCATGGGCGACATCCTGGTGGACGACGTACGCGACAAGCTGCTGCGGATCCCGACGGTGCGGGAAGCGAACGTGCAGCTCACCTTCGACCCGCCCTGGAACCAGTCGATGATGTCGGAAGCGGCGCGGCTGCAGACGGGGATGTTTTGAGCACCTGGGTCGATATCGGCGCAGCCAGTGCGCTCGGCGAGGGTGTGCCGCTCTCAGCCGAAGTCGACGGCGTGCCGCTGGTTGTCGTACGCTGCGGCAGCGACCTGTATGCAGTAGAAGACCGTTGCACACACGACGGCGAGTCCTTCACGGGTGCCGAGGTGGAAGCCTGCGAGCTCATCTGCCCTCGCCACGGCTCGCGATTCGACCTGCGGACCGGGGATGCGCTCACGCCGCCCGCCTACGAGCCGCTGCGCACCTTTGCCGCCCGCGAGCAGGACGGCCGGATCCTGGTGGAGCAAGCCTCCTGAGGCGGCGCGCATGAAACGCCTGACCGTCATGCGCCACGCCGACGCGCGCTGGCAGGACCCGCGGACCGGCGACTTCGCGCGCCCGCTCAACCGGCGTGGACTCGCCGGGGCGGAATCGATGGCGCGGCGGCTGCTCGAGCTCGAGCTCGTGCCCGACCGGCTGCTCGCCAGCACCGCGCGGCGCGCCGAGCAGACCGCCGACATCGTGGCGCGCGAGCTCTCCTTGTCGGTGCGGCACGTGCAGCGCGAGGAGGCGCTGTACCTGGCGAGCGCCGCCGACATGCTGCGGCTCATCCAGGACACCGGTCCGCGCATCGCCCACCTGATGGTGATCGCGCACAATCCGGGCGCGTCCGATCTCATCCACCTGCTGGTGCCGCGCGGCGGCATCAGCACGCTCACCACCGCCGCGGTGTGCTCGATCGTGTTCGAGACGGATGACTGGCGCGCGATCGGCGCCGAGGTCGTGAAGGAAGTGCAGCACCAGGCGCCCCCATCGAGGCTGTTCGGCCTGTTTGCCCGCTAAGGCAAAGGGCGGCTCAGCACTCCGGCACGTTCACCGCCAGCCCGCCCTGCGAGGTCTCCTTGTAGATGGTGGACATGTCGGCGCCCGTCTGGCGCATGGTGGCGATCACCTGGTCGAGCGATACCTTGTGCGTGCCGTCGCCCCGCATCGCGAGCCGCGTAGCGTTGATCGCCTTGACCGACCCCATGGCGTTGCGCTCGATGCAGGGAATCTGGACGAGCCCCGCCACCGGGTCGCAGGTGAGCCCCAGGTTGTGCTCCATGCCGATCTCGGCGGCGTTCTCGACCTGCTCGTTGGTGCCCTGCAGCGCGGCGACCAGACCCGCCGCAGCCATCGAGCAGGCGACGCCCACCTCGCCCATACAGCCCATCTCGGCGCCTGAGATCGAAGCGTTGCGCTTGTAGAGCATGCCCATGGCCGCCGCCACCAGCAGAAAGCGCAGCACGCCCTCATCGTTCGCGCCTGCCTCGAAGCGGCGGTAATAGTGCAGCACCGCGGGCACGATGCCCGCAGCACCGTTGGTCGGCGCGGTGACGACGCGCCCGCCCGCCGCGTTCTCCTCGTTGACCGCGAGCGCGTAGGCGTTCACCCAGTCCATGACGTCGAGCGGCCCGGCGGTGCCGCTCTCGGTGAGCTGGCGATAGAGCCGCGGCGCCCGGCGGCGCAACTTGAGCACTCCGGGCAGCACCCCGCTCTGGCGGAAGCCGCGCTCGACGCAGTCCTGCATCACCTGCCAGATGTGCAGCAGCCTGGCGCGCACTTCGGACTCCTTCGCCCAGGTCCGCTCGTTCGCCAGCATCAGCTCGAAGATCTCGAGTCCATGCTCGCGGCACAGCGCGAGGAGCTCCGCGCCCGACGTGAAGGGATAAGGCGGCGCCGCGTGCGCGCTGGTCTCGCGCGCCTCGGGCTCATCGCCCCGTACGATGAAGCCGCCGCCGATCGAGTAGTAGTCCTCCTCGCGCAGCACACGGGCGTCGGCCGCAAGCGCATTGAAACGCATGCCGTTGGAATGGCGCGGCAGCCGCTCGTGGTGCATGAAGAGCAGCTGCATCGGCTCATCGAAGCCGATCTCGTGCTCGCCGAGGAGGCGAATGCGCCCGCTCGAGCGGATGCGCTTCACCGTGGTCTCGATGCCGTCCGGGTCGACGGTCTGCGGATCAGCGCCTTCGAGGCCCGCGAGTACCGCGCGATCGGTGCCGTGACCTAAGCCCGTGAGGGCGAGCGATCCGTAGAGGCGCACCGCGATCTGGCGGGTCGCCGCGAGCTGTCCCGCGTCCTTGAGCCCCAGCACGAACTCCCGCGCGGCCCGCATCGGTCCCATGGTGTGCGAGCTCGAGGGGCCGATGCCGACCTTGAAGATGTCAAAGACGCTTAGGGTCATGGGCGCAAACCTCGGCGGCGCGGGTGCCTCGAGGCACGGCGCCCGCTCACCTCAGTCTGCAACGCCGCTCTGACACCCACATGCTTTGCGGCGACCTCCGGGGGCTCAAATGCGACCCCCGGCTCAGTTACGACCCCGGAGCCGGCGCAGCTCACGGCGCTCGCGCTTGTCAGGGCGCTCGACGGGCCTGGGTGTCAGGGCCGCGGCCAGCTTCATCCGCTGCGCGAACTCGGCGCGCCTGGCGACGCTGGCCGGGGTCTCCTCGTAGCAGCGGGCGGCCGCGGCCGCGGGACCCCGCCGCACGGGAATTGCGCTGACTGTGCATGCGAACTCCACCGCGCCGCGCATCAGGCTGAGGGCGTCGCCCCGGCGCACCTCGTGCGCCGCCCGCACGCGCTCACCGTTCAGGTGCACACGGCCGCCCGAGACGGCCCGAGCCGCGAGGGCACGTGACTTAAATAGCCGCACGGCGAACAGCCAGCGGTCGATACGCGCGGCCCCGGGGCCGCCGGCGGACGCGTCGGACATACAGCCTCTAGTATAATTCCCCTTATGAATCAGACCTTCATCGGGCGACTGCGCGGCGAGACCGCCGCCCTGCGCGAGCAGGGCCTTTACAAGGCCGAGCGCGTGCTCGCCGGCCCGCAAGGTGGCGTAGTGCGCGCCGGCGGGCGTGAGGTCATCAACCTGTGCGCCAACAACTACCTCGGCCTCGCCAATCACCCGGCGGTACGCGCCGCCGCCCAGCGCGCGCTCGACACTTACGGCTACGGCATGGCTTCGGTGCGCTTCATCTGCGGCACCCAGGAAACCCACAAGCAGCTCGAGGCCCGCCTGGCGCGCTTCCTCGGCACCGAGGACGTGATCCTCTATTCCTCATGCTTCGATGCCAATGGAGGACTGTTCGAGACGCTGCTCGACGAGCGCGACGCGGTGATCTCGGATGCGCTCAACCACGCGAGCATCATCGACGGCATTCGCCTCTGCAAGGCGCAGCGCTTGCGCTACGCCAACAGCGACATGGCTGAGCTGGAGAACTGTCTGCGTCAGGCGCAAGGAGCGCGCACCCGGCTGATCGCCACCGACGGCGTCTTCTCCATGGACGGCTTCATCGCCAACCTGCGCGGCGTCTGCGACCTGGCCGAGCGCTACGACGCGCTGGTGATGGTCGATGACTCGCACGCCACCGGCTTCATGGGCCCGAGCGGGCGCGGCACACACGAGCATTGCGGCGTCGCGGCGCGCGTCGACATCCTCACCGGCACCCTCGGCAAGGCCCTGGGCGGCGGGAGCGGTGGCTACATCGCCGCGCGGCGCGAAGTCGTCGAGTGGCTGCGGCAGCGCTCGCGCCCCTACCTCTTCTCCAACAGCATCCCGCCGGTAGTCGCGGCCGCGAGCCTCGCGGTGCTCGATCTCCTCGAGGGCGGCTCGCAGCTGCGCGAGCAGCTGTTCGAGAACGCGCGCTTCTTCCGCGCGGGGCTCGCGCAGGCGGGCTTCGATCTCAAGCCCGGCGAGCATCCGATCATTCCTGTGATGCTCGGCGATGCCGCGCTCGCTGCGCGTATGGCGGATGCCCTGCTCGAGCGCGGCGTGTATGTCATCGGCTTCTCCTACCCGGTCGTGCCGAAGGGCCAGGCGCGCATCCGCACGCAGATGTCGGCGGCACTCACCCGCGCGCAGCTCGAGCGGGCCGTGGCGGCCTTCACCGAGGTCGGCCGGGAGCTCGGCGTCCTCAAGAACTAACGAGAGCGAGGCCCATGAAAGCACTGGTCAAGCAGCAGGCGGCCCCCGGGATCTGGCTCGAGGACATCCCGGAGCCGAAGGTCGGGCACAACGACGTGCTGATCGAGATCGCCAAGACCGCGATCTGCGGCACCGACATGCACATTTACAACTGGGATGCGTGGGCGCAGAAGACGATCCCGGTACCGATGGCGGTCGGCCACGAATACTGCGGGCGCATCGTCGAAGTGGGCTCGGAAGTCAGGGGCCTCAAGGCAGGCGATCGTGTCTCCGGTGAGGGCCACATCACCTGCGGCTACTGCCGCAATTGCCGTGCCGGCCGGCGCCACCTGTGCAAGAACACCGTCGGCGTCGGCGTCAACCGTCCGGGTGCCTTCGCCGAGTACCTGGCGATCCCGGCCTACAACGCCTTCAGGCTCCCGGACTCGATCCCGGACGACATCGCCTCCATTCTCGACCCCTTCGGCAACGCCACGCATACCGCGCTCACCTTCAACATGGTGGGCGAGGACGTGCTGATCACGGGTGCCGGCCCGATCGGCATCATGGCGACGGCGATCGCGCGCTTTACCGGCGCGCGGCACGTCGTGGTCACCGACGTCAACGACTATCGGCTCGAGCTCGCGCGCCGCATGGGCGCGACCCGCGCCATCAACGTGCAGCGCGAGTCACTCGATCAGACCATGAAGGAGCTCGGGATATTCGGGGGGTTCGACGTCGGGCTCGAGATGTCGGGCAACGTCGCGGCATTCCGCGACATGCTGCGCACCATGTTTCACGGCGGCTCGGTCGCGATTCTCGGCATCCCGCCCGAGGACATGGCGATCGACTGGAATCAGGTGATCTTCAAGGGCCTCACGCTCAAGGGCATCTACGGCCGGGAGATGTTCGAGACCTGGTACAAAATGGCGAGCATGCTGCAGTCGGGGCTGAAGATCGACCCGATCATCACCCATCATTTCCCGATCCAGGAATTCCAGAAGGGATTCGAGACCATGGGCTCGGGGAAGTCGGGGAAGGTCATCCTCGACTGGTCGACCCTGTAGCGCTGGTCCGCGCCGCCTACCACTGCTCGATGGCACTCTTCGCGATAGTTAGGCAAGTGCCTAACTATCGCGGGTCGGACTGATCAGTAAAGAGCCGGCACGCTCGCCTACCTCACTTCACAGAAGCAGTAGGCGTAGACGCGGTTCGGGGCGCTGAAGCGGCTCAAGCGCGCCAGCTCGCGGGCGATCGGATCGAAGCGCTCGGCGAGGTGCGCCAGCGCGAGCTGCTCGGCGCTCGCCCTGAAGAACGCGCGCACCAGGCGCGTCTTGAGCGCGAGCACCAGCTGTTGCGTCCAGGTGAGCTCGGGCTCGATGAACTCGGGGGCGTAGTCGGTCAGCTTGGCGCGGTGGGCGGCCGCCTTGAGCGCCTCGTCGAACGAGCCGAGCTGATCGACCAGACCTAAGCGCCGTGCATCCGTGCCGGCCCACACGTGCCCCTGGGCAATGGCGTCGATATCGGCGCGGCTCTTCTTCCGCCCGCTCGCTACACGCTCGAGGAACTCGTCGTACCCGCGGTTGATCTGCGATTGCAGCAGCGCGCGCGCCTCGGCGCCGAGCGGCCGGTCGATCCGCAGCTGGCCCGAGAGCGGCGTGGTGCCCACCCCATCGACGCTCACGCCCACCTTGCCGAGCGTCCGGTCGACCGTCGGAATGATCGCGAAGATCCCGATCGAGCCGGTGACAGTTGCGGGACTTGCCCAGATCTCGTCCGCGGGCGCTGAGATGTAGTAGCCGCCGGAGGCGGCGTAGCCGCTCATCGAAACGACCACGGGCTTGCCCGTGGCACGCAGCGCCTTGAGCTCGCGGTAGATCTCCTCGGATGCCAGCACGCTCCCGCCGGGACTGTCGACACGCAGCACCAGCGCCTTGATGTCTGAGTCGAGCCGCGCCTGGCGGATGAGCTTGGCGGTCGAGTCGCCGCCGATGGTGCCCGGCGGCTGATCTCCGTCGAGGATCTCGCCCACCGCGACGATGACGCCCACGCGCGGCTTGCCGCTCGCACGCAGCTTCTTCTGGTCGTGCGCGTAGGTGAGGTAGTCGGACACCGACACCGCGCGGAAGGAGCCGGTCGCCTTGTCCTCCCCCACGATGCCGCCCAGACGCTTCTCGACCTCGAGGTTGGTCTTGATTCCGGTGATGAGACCGGCATCGAGAGCCACGTGCGCGGCGTTGCCGCCGGCGGCCGGCACCTTCTCGGCGAGGGAGCCGACGTACTTCGCCACCCCGTCGGGGGCGATCTTGCGCGCACGCGTGATCGCCTCCTGGTAGCTCGTCCACAGGACGGCGAGGTAGGCGCGGCTCTCCTCGCGGTCCTCCGGCGACATGTTGGTTCGCGTGTAAGTCTCGACGGCGCTCTTGAACTGGCCGACGCGGAACACGTTGATGTCGACGCCCAGCTTGTCGAGCGCCTCCTTGAGGTACATGCGATAGCGCTCGTAGCCGTCGATCAGCACGAACCCCATCGGGTCGAGATAGCTCTCGTCCGCCTGCGCCGCCAGGTAGTAGCCCTCCTGGCTGAGCTCGGTGCCGTAGGCGACCACCTTCTTGCCGCTCGCGCGGAAGTCACGAATCGCGCGCGCCAGCTCCTCGAGCGTCGGCTGAGTGCCGCCGTCGAACTTATCGAGGTCGAGGGCGAGGGCCTGAATGCGCCGGTCGGTAGCGGCGGCCCGGATCGAATCGGTGAGGTCCCAGAGCAGCGTCTCGCGGCGGCGCTCGCCGCGGGCGGCCTGGACCGCGCGTGCGAACGGATCGCCCGAGAGCTGCTCGACGAGCTCGCCCTCGGGCTCGATGAGCAGTGCCGCCTTAGATGGGATACGCGCCGCCCCGCTCAGCAGCACGCCCAGCGCGATGCCGAAAATCACCAGCAGTACGATCAGGTGCAGCGCCCTGCGCAGGCCGTCCAGGCCGCGCCACAGGGCCGCAAAGAACGAACGCACGTTCACGGGCTCACCGCTCCTGCGGGGCTGCGGCCTGCGGCCGCCCCGGCGCGCACCTTCAGATCTTCTCCTCGATCCTCGCCGCCTTGCCGGCGAGATCCCGCAGGTAGTAGAGCTTGGCGCGGCGTACGCTGCCGCGGCGCTTCACGACGATGTCGCTGATCGCCGGGCTGTGGGTCTGGAAGGTGCGCTCCACGCCCTCGCCGTGGGAGATCTTGCGCACCGTGAATGAGGAGTTGAGCCCGCGGTTACTGCGCGCGATCACGACGCCTTCGTAGGCCTGCACGCGCTCGCGGTCGCCCTCGACTACCTTCACCTGCACGACCACGGTATCGCCGGGCTTGAAGTCCGGCACCTCGCGGGTCATGCGCCGCTTGTCCAAATCCTGGATTATCTTGTTCATGTCACTTACCTCGATCCTCGTCTCCGGCCGCTTCTGCGGCCAGCAACTCACTCAACGCACGCTGCGCCTCGGGCGCGAGCTTACCTTTTGCGATCAGGTCGGGCCGGCGCCGCCAGGTCCGCTCGACCGCGCACTTGAGGCGCCAGCGGCCGATCCCGGCGTGATCGCCCGACAATAGCACCGGCGGCACGCCTAAGCCCTCGAATACTTCCGGCCGCGTGTAATGCGGCCAGTCGAGCAGCCCCTGGGCGAACGAATCCTGTTCGCTCGAGCGCTCGTCACCCAGCGCCCCGGGCAGCAGTCGCGCCACCGCGTCGATGACCGTGAGCGCCGGCAGCTCCCCGCCCGAAAGCACATAGTCGCCGACCGAGAGCTCCCGATCGATGCCGAGCTCGATCACCCGCTCGTCGATCCCCTCGTAGCGTCCCGCCACCAGGAGCATCCCGGCGAGCGCCGCCAGCGAGCGCGCCTCACCCTCGCCGAAGGGCTCACCCTGCGCCGAGAGACAGATCCGCGGACTCCCCGCTGGCAGCCGGCGATGCGCCGTGCGGATCGCCGCCAGCAGCGGCTCGGCCTTCATCACCATGCCCGGGCCACCCCCATAGGGCCGGTCATCCACCGTGCGATGCACGTCGTGAGTGTGCGCGCGCGGATCCTCGGTCCGGACCGTGAGGAGCCCGCGCTCGATCGCGCGCCCCACGACGCCGAACTCCAGTGCTCCCGCGATCATCTGCGGAAACAGCGTGACGACTTCGATCTTCATGGTCGTCCGAAGCTCCGAGCCAGCTATTCCAGCTCCGCGGGCCAGTCCACCACAATCATCCGCGCCGCCAGGTCGACCGTGCGCAGGTGCTTCGGCGAGGCGGGCACCCAGTGCTCGCGTCCGCCGGCCTCCTTCGCCACCATCACCGCGCCGGCGGGTGCGTCCACGAAGTGGCTCACCGTGCCGAGCGCGACGCCCTCGAGGTTGCGCACCGCGAGGCCCACGAGGTCCGCGCGGTAATACTGATGCTCGCCCGCGGGCGGGAGCGCTGCGCGCTCCACCTCGACGATCGCCCCGGTGAGCGCCGCTGCGCCCTCCCGGCTCGCCACGCCCTCGAGCTGTGCGACGACACCCCGGCCATGGCCCCGGCCGGTCGCTACCCGGCGGGTGACCCGTTCGCCGCTCGCGAGGCGCAAGGCCCACTCGCGGTACTTCAGCAGGCCGTCCGGCGGGTCCGTATACGAATCGACGTGTACCCAGCCCTTAGTGCCGTACGGAGCGCCCAGACGGCCGAGCTCGATCCAGGCCACGGCTGCTCCGGTCCAGGCGCGTTCGCGTGGAAGTGCCCGCCTCTGCGCTTCAGGCCGTGGCCTGTTTGCGGTAGGAGGCGACCAGCGTCCGCACGCGGTCCGAGGGGTGCGCCCCCTTCCCGACCCAGTAGTCGATGCGCGGGAGATCGAGCTTCAGCTTCGTCTCACCCTGCCGGGCGATCGGGTTGAAGAAACCCACGTGCTCGAGGCTGAGGCCCCCCTGGCGCTTGCGGCTGTCGGTCACGACGACGTGATAGAAGGGCTGGTTGCGCGCCCCGCGCCGCGTCAGGCGAATGGTAACCATGGTCGTATTGCTCTCGTTCCGGCGGGCTTGAGGCCCCTCATCCCGGAGGGGCCACCCAAAAAAGAGCGCGGATTCTACGCAACCGGTGAATTCTGCGCCAGTTTTTCCGAGCCCGAGGCCCCCTTCCTGCGGGTCTGAATCTCGGTGTGCCCCGCTAAGGAACGCGCGGGGCGGCAGGCTCCCCCTAGCGCCCTGGAAAGCCGGGCGGAAGGCCCCCTTTGAAGGCTCCCATGAGCTTGGCCAGCCGTCCCCCCTTCATGCTCTTCATGACCCGCTGCATCTCCAGGAACTGCTTGAGCAGGCGATTCACGTCCTGAACCTGCGCCCCGGAGCCCGCCGCGATGCGCCGCCGGCGCGAGCCATCGATGCTCCCGGGATTGCGCCGCTCGCCGGGCGTCATGGAATTGATGATCGCGATCTGGCGGCGCAGGTCCCGGTCGCCCTGCTCGGCCGATACGGCGCCCTTCTTCGCGACCGCACCCGGGAGCTTATCGAGGAGCGCGCCGACTCCGCCCATCTTCTGGAGCTGCTCGAGCTGGCCGCGAAGGTCCGCCATGTCGAAGCCCCGGCCCTTCACGACCTTGCGCGCGAGCCGCGCGGCCGCCTCGCCATCGACCTGGCGGTGCACCTGCTCGACCAGGCTCACCACATCGCCCATGCCGAGGATGCGCGACGCCATACGTGCCGGGTCGAAGGGCTCGAACGCGTCGATCTTCTCGCCGACTCCCATGAAAACGATCGGCTTGCCGGTGATCTGCCGCACCGAGAGCGCAGCGCCCCCGCGCGCATCGCCGTCCGCCTTGGTGACGATGACCCCGGTGAGCTCGAGCGCGGCACCGAACGCTCGCGCGGCGTTCACCGCGTCCTGCCCCGCCATGGCATCGACCACAAAGAGCCGCTCGGCGGAGCCCACCGCGACGTCGATGCGCCGCACTTCGCTCATCAGCTCCTCATCGACGTGCAGTCTCCCCGCGGTGTCGACGATGAGCACGTCGAACACGCCGTTGCGCGCGCGGGCGAGCGCCCCGCTCGCGATCGTCTCCGGGGTCGCCCCGGCCTGCGGCGTGAAGTACTCGGCGTGCACCTGCGCCGCGAGGCGCTCGAGTTGCAGCATCGCGGCCGGCCGCCGCACGTCGGTGCTGGCGAGCAGCACGCGCTTGCGCTCGGTCTCGATGAGCCGCCGCGCGAGCTTCGCCGCGGTGGTGGTCTTGCCGGCCCCCTGCAGTCCCGCGAGCAGCACCACGACCGGCGGCTGCGCGCGCAGGCTGAAGCCCGTGCCGCCGCCGCCCATCAGCGCCACGAGCTCCTCGTGAAGAATGCCGATGAACGCCTGCCCGGGTGTGAGACTCGCGGCCACCTCGGCGCCGAGCGCCTTGGCCTTGATGGACTCGATGAAGGACTTCACGACCGGCAGCGCCACGTCGGCTTCGAGGAGCGCGATGCGGGTGTCGCGCAGCGCCTGCGCGATGTTGTCTTCGGTGATTCGGCCCCGTCCGCGCAGGCTCTCGAGCGTGGCCGACAAGCGCGCGGTGAGTTGGTCGAACATGCAGTCAGGATCCCCGATTCCCGCGCGCTATGCTAGTCGCCTGACCGTCGTCGCTTTACCGACCGGAGAGCCGCCTTGAACGTCGCTTCGACCCCCGTGCCACAGCTGGCGCTACTCGCGCTGCTCGTCGTCGCCGCCTTCTCCTCCGGGGCTGAGGCGGCGATGCTCTCGGTCAACCGTTACCGGATCCGCCACCGCGCCGAGGCCGGGCAGCTGAGCGCGCGCCTTCTAGAGCGGCTGCTCGCGAAGCCCGACGAATGGCTCGGCGCGAACCTGGTGATCCTCGCCCCGGCCAGCGTGTTCGCCTCTGCCATTGCCACCATTCTCGCGCAGCGCAGCGGCTACGCGTATGCGGTGCCGATCGCGGAGGTGCTGCTCACGATCGTGGTAATCGTCTTCTGCGAGCTCGCCCCGAAGATCTACGCCGCGTCCAATCCCGAAGGCGTTGCACTGCACGCCGCGGGCATCTATCGCGTGCTGGTGCTGGTGGCGCGACCGGCGCTGTGGCTCACCAATCGCATGGCGTACGGCTTCCTGCGCATCTTCGGCGTGGGGCGCGCCGCGCAAACCAGCCAGGCGCTCTCCGCCGAGGAGCTGCGCACGGTGGTGACCGAGGCCGCCCCGGTGATTCCGGCGCGCCACCGGCAGATGCTGCTGTCGATCCTCGACCTGGGGCGCCTCACCGTGAACGACATCATGATCCCGCGCCAGGAGATCGCCGGGATCGACGTAAGCGGGAGCTGGGACGATATCCTCGATCGGCTCAAGCAGACGCCGCACACCCGGCTGCCGGTCTACGACGGCGAGCTCGACAACCTGATAGGCCTCCTGCACATGAAGCGTGTGGCGCGCGAGCTGGTGCGCGGCACGTTCACGCGCGAGCGGCTCATCGAGCTCGCCCGCGGCCGTGAGTCGTACTTCGTCCCGGAGGGGACCGCGCTCACCGTGCAGCTCGCGCACTTCCAGCGCAACCGCCGCCGCTTCGCCTTCGTGGTGAACGAGTACGGCGACATCGAGGGCCTGGTGACGCTCGAGGATATCCTCGAGGAGATCGTCGGCGAATTCACCACCGATCCCGCGACCATCACCCACAAGGACGTGCACACCGAGCGGCCGGGCGTCTTCATCGTCAACGCCAGCGCCACGATCCGCGCACTGAATCGCGCGCTCGGCTGGCAGCTGCCGACCGGGGGGCCGAAGACGGTGAACGGCCTGCTGCTCGAGCACCTCGAGACCATCCCGGATCCGGGCGCCATGGTGCGGGTCGGCAACTACGAGTTCGAGGTGCTGCAGATCGCGGACAATGCGATCCGCACCGTGCGGGTGCGCGCGCCCACGGTCGAGAAGGCGGCGGCCGCGGCGGCGCCTTAGCTGCGCCCGAACGCTGCCGCGAGCGCCTCGGCGACCGTGCCGACCGCGTGTATGGTGAGACCGGCGGGTGGCTTGCGCGGCGCGTTGTCGCGCGGAATGAGCGCCACCTTGAACCCCTGTGCCTGGGCCTCGCGCAGCCGCTCGTCCCCCCAAGCTACCGGGCGCACTTCGCCGGTGAGCCCGAGCTCGCCAAAGGCCACGAGCTGCGCGGGGAGCGCCACACCCTTCAGGCTCGAGGCGAGCGCGATCACGACCGGCAGGTCCCACGCCGTCTCGCTGATCTGGATGCCGCCCACGACGTTGACGAACACGTCGTGCTCCTGCAGCGCGACGGCGGCGTGCCGGTTGATCACCGCGAGCAGCATCGCCAGGCGGTTCGCATCGAGCCCCTGCGCGATGCGCCGTGGCGCGCCGAAGCGCATGCGATCCACCAGTGCCTGCAATTCGATGAGGAGCGGGCGCCCGCCCTCGCGCGTCACCGTGACGATGCTGCCGGCCGCCGGCTGTGGGGCGCGCGCCAGAAAGATCGCCGCCGGGTTCTTCACTTCCCGCAGGCCCGCTCCGGTCATGGCGAAGAATCCGAGCTCGTTCACCGCCCCGAAGCGGTTCTTGGTGGCGCGCACGATGCGGAAGCGGCTGCCGGCCTCGCTCTCGAAATACAGCACCGTGTCGACCAGGTGCTCGAGGAGCTTCGGTCCTGCGATCGCGCCCTCCTTGGTGACGTGCCCGACGATGACGACCGCGGCGCCTCCCGACTTGGCAAAGCGCACCAGCTCCGCCGTGCACTCGCGCAGCTGCGTGACCGCCCCGGCGCCGGCCGGCACCGCGCCCGACTGCAGTGTCTGGATCGAGTCAATGACGAGGAGCGCGGCTTGCCGCGCTGCCGCAAGCGAGAGCACCGCCTGGCAGTCGGTCTCGGTGACCGCGCCCAGGCCCTCGGCCGCGACGCCTAAACGCTGGGCGCGCAGCCCCAGCTGGGCGACCGACTCCTCGCCGCTCGCATAGATCACGGGCCTCGATGCGGCCACGTGCGCCGCGACCTGCAGCAGCAGCGTCGACTTGCCGATCCCCGGATCGCCCCCCAGAAGAATCACCGAGCCGGGGACGATCCCGCCCCCGAGGACCCGATCGAGCTCCGCCTGCCCGCTCGGCAGGCGCTCGCCGATGCTTTTAAGGGCGGTGCCCGGCGCGAGACTCACCGCTGCCGCTGCCGCGGCCGGCGCGGTGCGGGCGCGGGCTGCGCGGCGCTCTTCGAGCGAGTTCCACTCGCCGCACAGCGGGCATTGCCCCTGCCACTTGAGGGTTTCGCCCCCGCAGGAAGCGCAGACGAATACTGGATTCAGGCGAGCCATCGATGCGCCGTCGGTCAACTTTCGGCTAGGATTCGCGCCGGGGAATTCACTGAAAGCGGTCTTTTGTGACCAATCACCGGGACACCCCGGCGGGCGATGCTAGCTTATGCCAGCTCGAATCGGGGACGGGAAAGTGACACGAATCACATTCGGTGGGCCAGAGGTCGGTCAGGGCGCAGTATGAGCTTGCGAAACAAGCTGCGCTTCGTCGGCCTCAGCGACACCGGGAAAGTCCGGGAGCACAACGAGGATACCATCGCGGTCGACCCCGACATCGGCCTGCTGGTGCTCGCAGACGGCATGGGCGGCTACAACGCCGGAGAAGTGGCGAGCGGCATTGCAGTGAAAACCATCGTTAACCTGGTACGCGAGCACGTGGAGCGCGAGGACCTGTCGGTCGTGGACCGTGAATCGGGTCTGTCGCGACCGAATATCATCCTGCGCGACGCTATCAATCGCGCCAACAAGATCATCTACCAGACCGCGCGCACGCAGCCGCAATGCGAGGGCATGGGCACGACGGTCGTCGCGGCGCTGTTCTTCGACAACAAGATCACCATCGCCCACGTGGGCGACTCGCGCCTGTATCGCCAGCAAGGCGACCGTCTCGAGCAGGTCACCATGGACCATTCGCTGCTCCAGGAGCTGGTCGATCGGGGCTTTTACTCCGCCGAGGAGGCGCAGCGGGCGTCGAATAAGAACTACGTGACCCGGGCGCTGGGGGTCGAGCCCCAGGTCGACGTGGAAATACAGGAATACCCCGTGAACCGGGGTGAGTTCTTCATCCTCTGCTCGGACGGCTTGTCCGACATGGTCGAGGATGAAGATATCCATTTAACCATAAACACCTTTAGTGCTAATCTGGATACGGTCGCCAAACAGTTGATTCAGCTGGCCAATGACAATGGAGGTCGGGATAACATCTCGGTGGTGATGGCGCACATCATGGATGCGTTTCCGGCTCGCACGAAGATTTTCGACAAGATCCTGAGTTGGTTCGGCTGACACGACGCGATAGGGGCTAGCAAATGGCAAGGTTGGTCTTGAGCCTGGATGGCCAGGTGATGGCGGAATACAACATGAACAAGGAGCGGTACACCATCGGCCGCCTCCCGGACAACGACATCCGCATCGACAACGCTGCCGTGAGCGGCCACCACTCGCTGATCATCAACATCCTCAACGATTCGTTCCTCGAGGATCTGAACAGCACCAACGGCACCTACGTCAACGGCAAGCTGATCAAGAAGCACGCGCTGCAGCATGGCGATGTGATCACGGTCGGACATCACCAGCTGCGCTTCGCCGAGGACGACGAGGCGCAGGACGAGTTCGAGAAGACCATGGTGATCCAGCCCTCCGCGCGGCCCGTGGAGAAAGTGCGCGCCGCGACCGAAGGCGCCGACAAGGTCTCCAGCTCCCTCACCGCCACCGGCCGCTCGCGCGCGCTCGCCGACGGCGCCGCCGCGGTGAAGAAGGCGAAACTGCAGGTGCTCTCGGGCGCCTTTGCCGGCCGCGAGGTCGAGCTCAGTAAGGCACTCACCACCTTGGGACGCCCCGGGGTGCAGGTGGCCGCGATCACGCGCCGCGCCGAGGCCTACTACATCGTGCACGTCGACAGCGGCAAAGATGGCGACTTCCCGCTGCTCAACGGCACGCCCATCGGCGCCCAGGCGACCAAGCTCAACGACAACGACGTCATTCAGCTCGCCGGGGTCAAGATGGGGTTCTTCCTCAACTAGACCCGCGCGAACGCCCGCACCGGGAACGAGCCCATCCCGCGCACCGCGGGAGACACCGGCGCCGTCAGCGCAGCTCGAGCGGCACGCGTTGACTCACGCTGCAAAGCAGCTCGTAGGGGATCGTGCCGGCGTGGCGCGCGATCTCCTCCACCGCAAGCCCCGGGCCCCAGAGCAGCACCGCCGTGCCCACCTGCACGTCGGGTAGCGCCGAGACGTCCACCGCGATCATGTCCATCGACACGCGCCCGACGATCGGGGCGCGCACCCCGGCGATCAGCACCGGCGTGCCCCCCGGGAGCCCTCGCGGCAGGCCGTCGCCATAACCGGCTGCGATGATCGCGATGAGCGAATCCCGCGGCGCGGTCCAGGCGGCGCCGTAGCCGACCGTCTCCCCGGCCGTCAGCCGCCTGAGCGCGATCACCGAGGACTCGAGGCTCATCACCGGCTCGAGACCGAGCTGCGCCGCGGAGCGGTCCGCGAGCGGCGAGGCGCCGTAGAGCGCCAGCCCCGGGCGCACCCAGTCGCCCTTGAGCTGCGCGCTGCCGAAGATGCCGGCGGAGTTTGCGATGCTGACCGAGTAATCGAGGCCGCGGGTCGTCTCGCGGAAGCGCGCGAGCTGCGCGTTCGTCATGCGATCGTCGGGCTCGTCGGCGCAGGCCAGGTGCGTGAGCAGCCGGACCTCGAGCGGCGCGGGCTTCAGGCGCTGCACGCGCTCGAGCGCCCCGGCGAACTCGCGCGGTGGGAATCCGAGGCGATTCATGCCGGTGTCGATCTTGATCCAGAGCACGAAGCGGTGTGAGCCGGTCATCTCCTCGAGAAGCTCCACCTGCAGCGCATCGTGCACCACGAGCTCGAAGCCGTGGCGCGCCGCCTCCAGCAACTGCTCAGCGGTGAACACTCCCTCGAGCAGCACGATGGGCTGGGTGATGCCCGCGGCGCGCAGCGCGAGGCCCTCCTCGAGCCGCGCCACCGCGAACGCATCGGCTTCCGGGAGTGAGAGCGCGGTCGGCACGAGCCCGTGCCCGTAGGCGTTCGCCTTGACCACCGCCATGACGCGCGCGCGGCGCGCCCGCTCGCGGATAGTGCTGAGATTGTGGCGCAGGGCGCGCGGTTCGATGACGGCCCGGATGAGCCGGCTCACCGCAGCACACCCTCCGCGTAGGAGTCCGACACGTAGTTGGCGAAGCGGGTGTACTGACCCTGGAAGGTGAGCAGGAAGTTGCCGATCTCGCCGTTACGGTGCTTGACGAGATCGATTTCCGCGATGCCCTTCTTGGTGGTGTTTCGGTCGTAGACCTCTTCGCGGTAGATCAGCAGGATGATGTCTGCGTCCTGTTCGATTGCACCGCTGTTATGCGATACAACACCATCCGCTAACCAACTCGCAGGACCAGGAACTGTCAGATCAAACACGTCCTCTTCCCCGTCGGCCGCAATACACAACACGCGGTCCCAGAAGAGATCCGAGGACGCCCACTGCGCAAGTGCCGGAGAATCCAGAGCCTCAGCGTAGCTAGCAAACTGACCTCTGCTGGGCGCAAAAGCAAAGTGAGACGACCCGCCGTAGGCAGTCCCGCGCATGCGCGCCATGGCGCGCTGCGTGATGCCTTGGGCGCGCATCTCAGCGCGAACGGCCGCAAATGCTTCGAGCGGCAACGTATCGACGTTGGTGTTCGCCTTGATGCTTGTCAGGCGGGTCGCAAGACCAGCCGCCGGCTCAGCCCTCGGCCCGAAGCCCCCCACCATGCCGACGAAAATGCGCTGCGCCTCCGCGCCGCTGACGTCGACGTAGTACAGGGGACGATACTCACCGCTGTGAACAGTCCTGATACGGGAGACAATTCCCAGCCTTAGCAACAGGGCTGCCACGTCCGCGGCAAGTCTTCGACTGCAGGTCGAGAAGTTGACGTGCTCGGGGTATCCCTCGCCGGCTTTGTGACGGCTGATTGTGCCGTCGGTGGCCCACAGGTGGCGCAACAGGAGCGCAATCTGCCGGTTCGGCAGGGAAAAGACTACGGATGGCAAATGCTTCTCGTGCGAGCGCTGTCCGAAGATCCCGAGATCCTTGAGCCATTTACCGACACCGAGCGGAGACCAGCGGTTGCCGTTGCCGCTGATGACCAACTGGTGCCAGTTGCCGACGCCCGCATGGCGCGTCACGCGGCAACCGAACATCTCCGCGGCGCCACGCACCGCGGCGCTGTTCTCCTCGGAGGCGGTCGTGTAGCGCAGCGGCTGGTGAGTGACGTAGCTGCCGTCGCCGACGAGATGACCCAGGAGCACGACCCAATGATCAGGCCAGCTCTGCGGCTGAGAGGGCTCCGGCAGGCTGCGGGCAAGCGCAAGCCGGTCCCCTGTCTTGAGCGCACCTACTGTCGTCCACCCGGTCCCGGCGAGGAGCCGGTGCTCCGCAGTCGCACGAATGGACCGGCCGCTCGCCAACTGGACTTTGAATACCTGGCGCCGCCCGACCTTCCACACCTTCTCGGCTCGCGCAGCGGTCAGCCGCTGCTGCTCGTCGACCGCCCAGACCTCGGGCTCCGAACCGACCAGCTCGGCGATCGGGACCCGCCGTCCGTCGGTCAGGCACACCAGGGTCTCTCCAGTTACGCACTCACGAAGATCCGACATCACCGGCCTCTTGTGCTCGCGCTGCTCCACGCCGCGGTTGAGCTGCGACAGCGCGATCACCGGCACCGAGAGCTCCTTGGCGAGCGCCTTGAGCCCGCGGGAGATCTCGGCGATCTCGGTCGCGCGGTTCTCCTGCGTGCCCGGCACCTGCATGAGCTGCAGGTAATCGACCACGATGAGGTTCAAGCCGTGCTCGCGCTTCACGCGCCGGGCGCGCGCGCGCAGCTCGGTGGGATTCAAGGCCGGAGTCTCGTCGACGAAGATCTTCGCTTCCGAGAGCTGGCTGGTCGCGCTGGTGATGCGCACCCAGTCGTCATCCGAGATGCGGCCGCTCCGCAGGCTCGTGAGCGGCACCCCGCCGACCGAGGCCAGCATGCGCGTGATCACCTGCTCGGAGGGCATCTCCATGCTGAAGACCGCGACCGAGGCGCGCGTGCCCGGATGCACGGCGGCGTACTCCGCCATATTGACCGCGAGCGTCGTCTTTCCCATCGAGGGGCGCCCGGCGATGATCACGAGATCCCCGGCGCGCAGCCCCCCTGTGATCTTGTCGAACTCGGTGAAACCGGTCGGCAGGCCGCGCAGCTTGTCGGGGTTAGTGTGCCACTCGTCGATCTGGTCGATGACGGCGGGCAGGAGATCGCGCACCGCGCGCGCGCCTTCGCGGCCGCGGAAGCTCCCATCGGCGATCTCGAACACGCGCTGCTCGGCGCGGTCGACCAGATCGCGCGCGCTGGTGCCGTCGTTGTTGTAGACGGCCGAAGCGATCTGGGTGCCCGCCTGGATCAGCTGCCGCATCAGCGAGCGCTCGCGCACGATCTGCGCGTAGGCGCGTACGTTGGCCGCGGTCGGAGTGTCGCGCGCGATCGAGCCGAGGTAAGCGAGGCCGCCGGCCTTCTCGAGCTGTCCGTTGCGCTCGAGATAGCCCGCGACCGTAACGGCATCGCAGGGCTTGCCCTCGCCGGCGACGGCGGCGATGGCGCCGAAGATCAATTGGTGATCGGGACGGTAGAAGTCTTCCTGGCGCACCACGTCCGCGACCTGGTCCCAGGCGACGGGGTCGATGAGCAGACCGCCCAGCACCGCCTGCTCGGCCTCGACCGAGTGCGGCGGAGCGGGGGCGTCAATCAGTGCGACCGAGCCCGAATCACGCGCCTTGGCGGAACCGGCCATCGGCTGTCCCCGGAATTACTCTTCGGGGACGATCGCTACCGTCAGCGGCACGTCGACGTCGGCGTGCAGGTGCAGGTTGATCACGTGCTCCCCTAGCGCGCGCAGCGGCCCGGTCGGCAGGCGCACTTCGCTGCGCTCGACCTTGAAGCCCGCCTTGCTGCAGGCCTCGGCGATGTCGGCCGTGCCGATCGAGCCGAACAGCTTCCCTTCCGTGCCCGCCTTGGCGGGAATCGTGAGCTTGAAGTCCTTCATGGCCTCGGCGCGCTCGCTCGCGGAGGTGAGTTGCTCGCGTGCCAGGCGCTCGAGCTCGACGCGGCGCGCCTCGAAGCGCGCGATGTTCTCGGGAGTCGCCAGCGTGGCCTTGCCCTGGGGCAGGAGGAAATTGCGCCCGAAGCCCGAGCGCACCTTGACGCGATCGCCGATGTTGCCGAGGTTGGCGACCTTCTGAAGCAGGATGACGTGCATCGGCTACGCCCCTTAGTGCTGGTCAGTGTACGGCAGCAGCGCGAGGAAGCGCGCGCGCTTGATCGCGACGGCGAGCTGCCGCTGGTAGAAGGACTTCGTGCCGGTAATGCGGCTCGGAACGATCTTGCCCGTCTCGCTGACGTAGCCCTTGAGGGTCACGAGATCCTTGTAGTCGATCTGCTTCACGCCCTCGGCGGTGAAGCGGCAGAACTTCTTGCGTCGTGAGAAACGGCTGCCGCCGCCCCCACCGTGTCCTCTGGACATTGCCATGGATCAGATCCTCGGAAATTCGTTGCAGTTTACTGTGCTTGTGCGCGCCGCGGTACGGCGCATTCAGGCGTTGTCCGACGCGGAATTGTCGTCGTCGTCGGCATTCACGGGAGACTCCTCGCGGGCGCGCTCGCGCCGCCGGCCCCCGCCCTCGCCCTCCTCGTCCGCGGCCTTGGCCATCGGCGAGGGCTCGGTCACGGCGGAGTCCATGTTCACCACGAGGTGGCGCAGCACCGCGTCGCTGAAGCGGAAGGCGCCCGTGAGCTCATCGAGGATCTTCTGATCCGTCTCGATGTTCATGAGCACATAGTGGGCCTTGTGCACCTTGGCGAGCGGATAGGCGAGCTGGCGTCGGCCCCAGTCCTCGAGACGGTGCACGTGGCCGCCGCCGGAGGCGATCATGCCCTTGTAGCGCTCGATCATCGCGGGCACCTGCTCGCTCTGATCGGGATGCACCAGGAAAACGATTTCGTAATGCCTCATCACTTAAGTCTCCTTACGGGTTAAGCCGCCCGGTGTTAAGGCTTCGCCGGTGCGGCAAGGAGTAACGCCGGCAGGCTTAAATCACCCGCACGGACGCCCCTTTCGGATAAAAAGGGGCGCGAAGCATACTCAAACCCCACCCCTGCTGCAACGCCGCCGGGATCGCTGTGCACTTCAGGATCAAAGGCTTGCCTCGAGGCCTTGGATCAAAGACTTACGTCAGGGGGTTTGAGACAGCGCCACATATATAGCGCCACATATATGAGGAGTGGGCGCCAGGTGCCGGGCCACCGCGGGTCTCAGCCCCCGAGGCGCTCCTCGACCTGCCGCCAAGCGAGCTCCGCGGTCTCCCGCGCGCGCTCCCCCGCCTCGCGCGCATGAGCGCTTGCGGCGGTGCCCTCGAGCACGCGGCGCATGATGCCCTGGCGGATGCAGGCGATACGAAACAGGTTGTACGCGATGCAGAACTCCCAGACGCGCGGCTCGATCGGCGCGCGCGCCGTGCGGCGGCAATAGGCGGCGACATACTCCGCCTCCGCTGGGATGCCGAGCGCGGTAAGGTCGACACCCTTCAAGCCCGGGATCTCCCCCGCGCCCACCCGCCACAGCATGACGTGGTAGGAGAAGTCCGCGAGCGGGTGGCCGAGCGTCGACAGCTCCCAGTCAACCACCGCGAGTATGCGCGGCGCGTCGGGAGCAAAGATCATGTTGTCGATCCGGTAGTCGCCGTGCACCAGCGCGGTCTCGTCGCCGGGCGGGATGTTCGCCGGGAGCCAGGCGAGCAGCTTCTCCATCGCCTCGATGCGCTCGGTCTCGGATGCGCGGTACTGCTTGCTCCAGCGCGCGATCTGCCGGGCGAAGTAGTTGCCGGGCTTGCCATAGTCGGCGAGACCTAAGCGCGCGAAATCGATCGTGTGGAGCGCCACCATTACGCGGTTCATCTCGTCGTAGATCGCGGCGCGCTCTGCGTTCGACATCCCCGGCAGCCGTGGATCCCAGAAGTTGCGGCCGCGCACGTAGGTCATCACATAGAATATGGTGCCGATGACGCTCTCGTCTTCGCACAGGCACAGCGGCTGCGCCACCGGCACGCCGTGCCCTGAGAGCGCGCGGGTGATGCGAAACTCGCGCTCCACGGCGTGTGCCGAGGGGAGCAGCTGCCCGGCGGGCTTGCGGCGCAGCACGTAGTGCGCGCCATCGCCGGCGGTGAGGAGGAAGGTGGGATTCGATTGGCCGCCGCGGAACATCTCGACGCTCAGAGGGCCCGAGAAACCGGCGACGTGGGCGCGCAGGTAGCCCGCGAGCGCCGACTCGTCGAAGCGCTGCCGGTCGGGGACCGGCATGGTGCCGGCGAACTCCGCTCCGTCCATCTACGGGTGCTTCCCGAGCTCGAGCTTGCCGATCTGGTTGCGGTGCACTTCGTCCGGTCCGTCGGCGAGGCGCAGCGCGCGCGCATGCGCATAGGCGCTCGCGAGCTCGAAGTCCTCGCACAGACCCGCCGCGCCGTGCGCCTGGATCGCCCAGTCGGTGACCTGGCAGGCGGCGTCGGCGGAGGCGATCTTGATCATGGCGATGTCGGCGCGCGCCGCCTTGTTGCCGACCGTGTCCATGAGCCATGCGGCCTTGTAGACGAGGAGCCGCGCCTGATCGATGCGAATACGCGATTCGGCGATGCGTTCGAGCGTCACCGACTGCTCGGCGATCGGGCGGCCGAAGGCGGTGCGCGCCTTCACGCGGCGGCACATTTTCTCGAGCGCGCGCTCGGCGACTCCGATGAGTCGCATGGCGTGATGGATGCGGCCGGGACCTAAGCGCCCTTGCGCGATCTCGAAGCCCCGCCCCTCGCCGAGCAGCAGGTTCGAGGCCGGCACGCGCACGTCGCGGAATTCGATCTCCATATGCCCGTGCGGCGCGTCGTCGTAACCGAACACCGGCAGATGCCGCAGGATCGTGATCCCGGGCGTCGCGCGTGGCACCAGGATCATCGACTGCTGTTGGTGCTGGGGCGCGTTCGGGTCGGTCTTGCCCATGAAGATGAAGAGGCGGCAGCGCGCACTCCCCGCCCCCGAGGTCCACCACTTGCGTCCGTTGATGACGTAGGAACCGCCGTCGCGCACGATCGAGCTCTCGATGTTGGTGGCATCGCTCGAGGCGACGCGCGGCTCGGTCATGGCGAAAGCCGAGCGGATCTTCCCCGCGAGCAACGGCTCGAGCCACTCGCGCTTCTGCTCGGGGGTTGCGTAGCGCTCGAGAGTCTCCATGTTGCCCGTGTCGGGCGCCGCGCAGTTGAAGACCTCGGGCGACCAGATGACGCGCCCCATCATCTCGCAGAGCGGCGCGTACTCGAGGTTGGTGAGTCCCGCGCCGTGAGTCGAATCGGGCAGGAACAGGTTCCAGAGCCCCACCGACCGCGCTTTCTGCTGCAGCTCGCCGATGAGGGGCGGCTCCTCCCAGCGATCGCCCTCATCGCGCTCCTCGCGGTAGCGCTGCTCGTTGGGATACACCTGCTCGTCCATGAACGCGCCGAGGCGCCGGAGGTAGTCTTTGCTCTTCTGGCTGAATTCAAAATCCACGGTGTCACTCCTCCCGCTGCCAGCGTCCCCGCTGGCGCGCCGCCTCGTAAAGCAGCATGCCGGCGGCCACCGAGACGTTTAGACTCTCGACCGCCCCGAGCTGGGGCAGTCGCACCAGGAAATCGCAGTTCTGCCGCGTGAGGTGCCGCAGGCCCGCGCCCTCGGCGCCGAGCACCAGCACTACGGGCCCTTTGAGCTCGACCTGATCCGCGGGCTTGTCCGCCGCGGCATCCGCACCCACCACCCAGAGCCCCGCCTCCTTGAGGAGCTTGAGCGTGCGCACGAGGTTGGTGACCGAGACCACGGGGGTCGTCTCCGCCGCCCCGGCCGCTACCTTGCGCACCGCCGGAGTGAGCTGCGCCGCGCGATCCTTCGGCACGATCAAGGCGAGCGCACCGCAGGCATCCGCGGTGCGCAGGCAGGCGCCGAGGTTGTGCGGGTCCTGCACGCCGTCGAGCGCGAGGAGCAGCGGGGCCGCTGCGCTCTGCAGCGCAGCGAGCAGCTCATCCTCGCTCCACGGCGGGAGCGGCGTGATGTCGGCGGCGACTCCCTGGTGCACGACGTCCCCGACGAGCTGCTTCAGCGCCTGGCCGTCGATGCGTTCGACCGGCCGCTGGTGGCGCCGCGCGAGCTCCTCGATGGCGCGTACGCGAGAATCGTCGCGGTGCTCGGCGAGACGCACGGCACGCACGCGCTCCGGGTGTCTTTCCAGCATACTGCGCACGGCGTGCAGGCCAAAGATCGTTTCCGCGCCCTTCATCGGCTCACCGCAGCGCTCGTGGCGGCTAATCCTGTTCCGCCAGCGCGAGATCGATCAGGCCTTCGATCGGGTTCACCGCCGTCACCACCACCCGCACGTGACTGCCGGTGCGCAGCCGCCGCCCCGAGCGGCGGCCGCGCCAGGCGTGACCGTTGTCCTCCATGACGTACTCATCGTCTTGCAGGTTGTCGAGGTGCAGCAGCCCGTCGACCGCGGCATCGAGGACCTGCACGAAGCAGCCGAACTCCACGACGGTGGTGATCAGGCCACGGAAGGTCTGGCCGATGCGCTCCTTGAGATAGGTGCACTTGAGGAAAGTGGAGACATAGCGATCCGCCTCGTCGGCGCGCTTCTCGAGCCGGGAGGTGCTCTCGCCCAGAGCGCCGAGCTCGCTCGCCCCGTAGCGCACCGCCGAACCGCCCTTTGCTCCGATCAGGCTCTTCAGCGTCCGATGCACGACCAGGTCCGGGTAGCGGCGGATCGGTGAGGTGAAATGCGCGTAGTGGGTGAGCGCGAGCCCGAAGTGCCCGATGTTGGTGGGCTGATAGATCGCCTGCGGCATGGCGCGTACCACCAGCGATTCGACGAAGGCGCGCTCCGAGGCGTCGGGTACGCGCCGGGCGATCGCCTGCAGATCGCGCGTGCTGACGGTCTGCGGAATGCGCGCGTCGATCCCGAGGGCCTTGAGCGTCGTCGACAGGCGCTCGAGCTTCTCGTCCTCCGGGACTCCGTGCACCCGATAGAGCGTCGGCACGTGCGCCTTCTCGAGCTCCTCGGCGACGGCAACGTTGGCGAGGATCATGCACTCCTCGATCAGGCGGTGCGCCTCGTTGCGCATGCGCAGCTCGATCGCGCGCACCCGCTCGGCCTCGTCGATCACGAACTCGGCCTCGGCGGCATCGAAATCGAGCGCCCCGCGGCGGCTGCGCGCCTTGTAGAGGGCACGGTACACGTCCACCAGAACGAGCAGCCGCTCGGTGAGCGGCCCAAGCTGCGCGCGCGCGGCCGGCCGCCCTTCGATCAGCGCCTGGTTGGCGAGTGTATAGGTGAGGCGCGCCGCCGAGCGCATGACCGCGGGATAGAAGCGCGCCCCCTTGAGCGCGCCCGTCCGGCTCACCACCATGTCGGCCGCGAAGCACAGCCGATCGACGTGCGGGGCGAGCGAGCACAGGTGATCGGAGAGGGAGGTCGGCAGCATGGGCAGCACGCGGGTTGGGAAATACACCGAGGTGCCGCGCTGCTGCGCCTCCGTATCGACCGCGGACCCCGGCCGAACGTAGTGACTCACGTCGGCGATGGCGACGATGAGGCGAAAGCCCGCCGGGTGGGGCTCGGCGTACACCGCGTCGTCGAAGTCGCGCGCGTCCTCGCCGTCGATGGTGACGAGCGGCAGCGTCCGCAGGTCGACGCGCGCATCCGCCTCGCGCGGATCGACGTGCTCGCCGAATGTCTGCGCCTCGCGCAGTGCCGCCGCGGGAAACTCGTGCGGCAGGTCAAAGCGCGCAATCGCCGACTCAGTGGCGAGCTCGACCGGTCGGTCCGGATCCAAGCGCTTGACGATCGCGGCCTGTGCGGCGGACGCGGAGCCGGCGTGACGCGTGATCTTCGCGATGACCCAGTCGCCAGCGTGCGCGCCGTGCAGGTCGGCAGGCGCGACCGCACAGCGCAGCTGCAGGCGCCGGTCCGCGGCATTCACCCACACGCTCCGACCCTGCACTTCAACGGTGCCGAGGAAGGAGCTGACGCCGCGCTCGAGCACCTGGTCGACGGCCCCCGACCAGCGGCCGCTCGCATCGCGCGTGAGCTTCGCGCGCAACTTGTCACCGTGCATCACGCCGCGCATCTCGGGCGGGGGCAGGAAGACACTCTCCTTCAAGCCTTCGACGCGCAGGAAGCCGTAGCCTGCGCGGTTCGCGCTCACGGTTCCTTCGACGATCGACCCGGACTTGAGATGCGCGCTCGGCCCGGGAGAGCGCGCGTGCGCCTTGCCACCCGTGGCACGGTGTGCGCGCGCGGCGGGCGCGCCGTGCTTCGCCTCGTGGCCGCGCGACTTCGCGCTGTGTGACCCGGGTGCACTCCTTTGCCGGCGATCGCGTCGCCCGAGCTTTCCTTTACTCCCCCTCAATTGACAGCCTCCGGACCCGTGCGTACATTTCGCGGCCTTCCTCACCTGCCCGGGTGGCGGAATTGGTAGACGCACTAGTTTCAGGTACTAGCGGGTAACTCCGTGGAGGTTCGAGTCCTCTCCCGGGCATTCTTTTCAAATACTTACATAACATTTTTAGTGTAATTTCTCGACAGTTATTTCGCTGCTCGCGCGCAAGATCGCGCGCCTGAGACAGGCGATCAGACCAAACGATTCTACGCACTCTCGCTCAGCGACGCTGCTACTCGAAGCCCTCCACTCTATATGTGGTCTAGCCAGCGCCCCTCCGCGCGGCGCCGGTAGTTGGTCAGGTGCGTCCAATCAATTGGGCGATCAGCGGTGGCGGCGATCGTGATCTTTAACGTGTCGGTCCCGACAATGCAGCCCCACGTAGCGCACGGCCATGTCGAGCGCGCGTCTGAGCGGAGCCGGGCTTCGAGCGGTCTTTGCGAGTAACAAACCTCCCTGGACGGCCGCAACCACCGCAACGGCCAGCTCATGCGGCGAAGCGTTGGCCGCCAGATCGCCGCGAGATTTCATTCGCTCGAAGCCCCGAGCCAGTCGATCGGTCCAGGCGATAAACCCTTCCTGCAGCAGGGTCCGGGCGGAATTGGAGCGACTGGCCAGTTCACTGGCGAGCGACCCGAGCGGACAACCGCCTCCCCCGGTCGCCCGATACAGGGCTTCGACGGTCATCGCCCAGCGACGGAGCGCATCGATGGAATCAATCTCGTCGATCGGTGGCGACTGGGCTGCGAGCACGCGGTCCGCCTGGAGCGCGATGACCTCCCGCACCAGCGCGTCCTTATCCTTGAAGTAGTGATAGAGCTGCGACTTGCTCAGGCGCCCTGCCTCGCAGACTTCGTCCAGGCTCGTTGCCTCGACGCCGCCTTCGTAAATCAACTTTGCGGTGGTCTCGACGATCCGCTGGCGGGTTCGCGCTCCCCGCGCCGTAAGCGCGGCCTTCCGGTCGGTGGTTGCTACCTTCATAGGCAGCATTCTGCATCGATTGGACTGGACAGTCCAGTTAACGCTTGCCAGAGTGGACCAACTGGTCCACGTGTTGGGCCGGTAGCCCCCACCCTAATGACGGAGTACCCATGAACGCCGCATCCGCTGAACTCTTTCCGAGCCTTGAGGCCGGTCATGTACCGGCGAAGTCACGGCCTCTTCTGGACCAGGTGAATAAGAGCTTCGGCTTCATACCGAATCTGTTCGCGGCCTTCGCGAACTCGCCGGTTTTGCTGGAGGGCTACCTGGCGCTCAGTGCAGCCTACGAGAGGGGCAGCCTCACCCCTCCCGAACGGCAGCTCGTCCTCCTCGCTGCAAGCGTCGCAAACGACTGCCACTACTGCACCGCTGCACACAGTACCGTGCTGAAAGCGATGCTGAAGGTCTCTCCCGACGTCGTGGCAGCTATTCGGGCGAGCCGACCGCTTGCGAATGGACGCCAGGACGCCTTGGTGAACCTTGCCCGGGCGATGGTGATCGCGCGTGGGAACGTGCCGGAGCAGACTCTCAAGGCGTTCGTTGGCGCGGGCTACCGCGCCGACCAGGTCGCCGAGGTTCTGGTGGGCGTAGCCCTCAAGACCTTGAGCAACTACACGAGCCATCTCTCTCCGCCCGCGATTGATTCCGCGTTCGCCGCCGAGCGGTAAAGGGACGCCGCGACGCGGGGCCGTCAGAATCCGCTCTGGCGGCTCCGCGTTGGGGGCGCGCGGCCGCAAGCAGTCGTTGTAAGCTTCTCGCTTGAGCGCGGTGACAGGACCCGCACTGGCCCAGTGCTCACCGCGACGGAATGCCGTGACGGTGATGGCGCCACCCCATGAGTCCGAACACGACGTTGTAAATTCCGTACATCCGGAGCAGCAGCGTCATGCGACCAGGACCCGCCGGAGTAGCCCTTGCGTGCAAGCCGGGCGGTCCCGCCGCGACGAGAAGTAACTGAGTCCGTACTCAGGCCCTCAGCGATGTAATCCTACGGCGGCTTGCGAGTTCACGCTGCGGCTGCGATTTGATCGTACGCAGAATGGCCGCACCGCACTCATCCAGCGCATCGCACCTGCAGTTGCTCATACGCCTGAGCAGATCCTTCATTGCCGAGAGTCGCGCAATGCTCTCCTCGATCTCCGACAGTTTGCGCTGTGACACCCGCTGCCAGCGCTGCGATGCCGGTACACCGAGACGAAAACCCGCAAACAGCTCGCGAATATCCTCGAGCGCGAAACCCGCATCGCGCGCACGCTGAATGACCGCGAGGCGGTGCAGGCTCGCTGCATCATAGCGGCGTTGCCCGCCTGTGCGCTCGACAGCGGGCAGGATCCCGATTTGCTCGTAGTAGCGCAGCGCAGAGGGTCTGAAGCCGAACTGCCTGGCGACCTGCGAAATGGTTAGGGTTTGCATGCGGTGAGTGTACGCCGTGAACTAGGGTAGCTCCAAGGCGCTGCGGATCTCCGCCTCGAAGTCCTCATGCGTGCGGATCCCATACACGCGCCGAGTGATTCTGCCATCACGGCCCACGAAGAATGTCTGCGGCAGGAATCGCACGCCGCCATAGCGCAGATCGACATTTCCGTCACTCAACAGAATCGGATATTCCACGCGCATCTGGCGGACGAAGCGTTCAACCCGCTCGCGACCGCCGTCATCGACCGAAACACCAAGAATGGTGAGCCCTTGTGAACCATAGCGGGCATCGAACTCCCTGAGCCACGGCATTTCCACACGGCAGGGCGCACACCAAGTGGCCCAGAAGTTGACCAGCACCACGCGATCGCGGAAGTCGCTGAGACGGATGCGGCGCCCGTCGAGCGCGCGGAGCTCGAAGCCCGGAGCTACCCTGCCGGTCCAGTCGTCTCCTGCGACCCGCCCCGCCGCGCGCGCGACCCCTGCCGGCAGGGGTCGCGGCGTGTGAATGTGAAAAGTCATCAGAGCCGCAGTCGCTACAACCGCGGTCCCTAGCAGCCATGTTGCCGTGCGCCTCGTGAGTTGGATGGGCAGTCTCACAAGAAGCGCTCCGCGATACTTCGAAAGACCGGAATGTCGTTTAGCCAGGCGTTGACAACCGTGAGGTGGCGGGTGAAGACGAGAAGACCCACTGCAACCATCAGCGTCCCTCCGGCGAGCTCCACCTTCGGCAGGTGACGCCTCAAGCGCTGATACGCCGCCAGGAAGTGCCCAACGGCGAGCGACGTGATGAGGAACGGCAACGCGAGCCCGAGTGCGTAGAAAAAGAGCAGCGCGACGCCCTTGGCGAGCGTCGCTTCCGAGGCCGCGAGCGCGAGGATCGACGCGAGAATCGGACCTACGCACGGCATCCACCCGAACCCGAAGGCGAGTCCGACCAGGAATGCCCCCCACGGACCCTGTCTCCTGAAGAGTGCATCGAACTGCTGGTTCCCGTATAGCCACTTAAGCGGAAACACACGGGTTAGATGCAGACCGAAGACGACGATGACGACACCCGCGACCTGATTCAGCAGCACTGTGTGCCTCGCCATGAGCTGACCGATGCTGCTCGCGACAGCGCCGAAGCTCACGAACACTAGGCTGAAGCCGAGCACGAACACGAAGCCGTGCCGCAGCAAAGCCGGACGAGGGGCAAGGCCCTCGCGTAGCTGCTGCGCGCCGACGCCGGAGATCATCGACAGATATCCCGGTACCAGGGGCAGCACGCAGGGCGAGAGAAACGAGACCCCGCCTGCGAGCAACGCTGCGGTGGCAAAGGTTACAGACACCATGGCGCGGGGTTATCGGAGAGGCTTGATCCAATCCGCCCCGTCTGCCTCGATGAACTGCTTGGTTCCCGGGCGCCCGGTGAAGCGCACCCACAGCGGGCCGTGCTCGGGCGTCATCCGCAGCGTGATGTCGAAGAACGGGCAACAACGGCGCTCCGCCTCGACGAACTCCGCCAGGTCCTGGAACGTCTGCCTGTCGGAAGCGAACTGGATCTCGTAGCCGTCCGGCAACTCACGCACCGCCTCGCGCCTCGCGACGAGCGCGGGCCCGAGGACATCGAAATGCCGCGTCCGCTCGGCGGGACTTAATGCCCCTTTGTCGCAGTAGAAGGGACTCTGCGCCGCGCGCGCGGTCGACGGCTGCGCGGCCGCCGCGATGAACGAGTAGCCCGCGAGCATCGTTACGGCACTGACAGCGAGCGGAATTAGTTTCGAGTAACAACGCGTCATGACTGGACTCCGATGCAACGCCGGTAGCGGACCGACAGCCTGAGGGGTCACGCTACAACTTCAAGTTGAGTTCAAGTCAAGAGGCGGGGAACGCCCACTCACTTCAATGGCAAGGTGCGCCCGGAGTCGACTCGGATCACGAGATACGTGATCGGACTCTCGATGCTGGCAAAGCCGTGAGGCACGCCCGCTGGAATGATCACAATGTCGCCCCGCATGAGGCGCCGGCGCACGCCGCCGAGGATCGCCTTGCCGCGGCTGCCCGGTCCGATCACAGAGGCGTCGGAATCATCCTCCGCCATGTGCACGGGATTTATGAGCGTGCCACCGGTGACGAAGTCACCGGCGCCGTCCAGTACCTGAAGCACTGAGCTCACTTTATCGAGTTGCAATCCTTCCGTGACTGCGACCGTTCCATCAGGGGCGACGTGTACCGGCGCCGTAACGTTCGGCCGCCCGACCACGAATGCTCCAATCCGAATCGGACCAGCATCGAGGACGCGAAGCGGCTCATCGTCCGTGAGATGCGGTGAGAGTCCTACGACTGCGCTCGCAACCTCGGATGACCTGACAAAAGCCGCTTTTGGGGCGGTCGCCCTTGGAGCTTCTGTCGGCGGCCCTGCCTGTTCGCCGACGACGCCAAGAGAGAAAGCGATCATCGCAATCAGCAACACCCCGTGATGCACGTGCGTCTCCAATGCCTAAGAAGGATGAGACGCTACGCCTTCAAGTCAGCTTGAAGTCAACGTCCGCTTCGCGCCGTCTGAATGTCAGCCTCCTGGTGTGGATAACCGGCCGTTCAGGGTCGACCGCGATCACTGGATACCAGCCGCTCTGCTGGCAACACTGAGCATTGACGTTCGCACGCGCCGCGTGAGCGCTAGGAGCGCAAAAACGCACTTGAGCGGACGGCGGCGAACTGTGCCGGATGGATTCTTGTTACCCGCTGCGGTTCGGCCAAAAAGGCTCGTTCAAGCAGGCATTCGGCAGCGGGCAATTTGGCGGGTAAGAACGGTCGGTACTTTTCTAACTCTCTGAATCTCTTGCCGAAATCGCCAGAGTTCGAGTCCTCTTCCTGGCATTATTTTCAATAACTTATAAGACATCTCTTAAGTAGTTTCTATTTTCTGATTCGGCGTGAAGTTTCGCGAATCAGGGGCCGCAATTCTACGCACGCTTACTGGGCAGCGCGTGACTATCGGCTGCAGCGACTCTCTAGTGCTGAACCGTTTGAGTAATGGGCAGCCTGAGTGCGAGTGCAGACCCTAAGTCCAAGTGCTGCTCAAAAGCGGGGAGACGTCGGTCCGCCATCGTCCGCGCCACCGTCGCTACGGATGTCGATCCCTAAGGCAAGTGAACCAATAACACAGCGTTCGCACCGGCATCGGTGACGACGAGATTTGTGCCCGACCCGGCCATCAACGCAATTCCCCAAGGCCGATTGAACGAGCCCGGCAGCGGTCCTAATGTGACGCCGGTCGAATGTGGAACGCCAGCCACCGTAGTGACTAATCCGGCAGGGGTGACCTTACGCACCGTCCCATTGCCGGAGTCAGCGACGTACAGGTTACCGGCATTGTCCGCGGCAATGCCGGTGGGATCGTCGAACCGCGCACCTTGCCCGCCACCGTCCGTCGCACCGCTAGCGCCCGCCAGACCCGCGAGCGTTCGCACGACGCCCGACGAGCTGATGGTGCGAATCGTATTATTGCCCGAGTCGCTTACGTAAATCGTGCCTGAGGAGTCGACGGCGATGCCGGCGGGAGCGTTGAATCGCGCGAGATCACCCGTAGCACCATCGGACGAGCCCGGGATGCCTGGACTTCCAGCGATCGTGCTCACGAGGCCTGCGGGTGTTATTTTCCGAACGGTGTCATTCTTGGTATCCGCGACGTAGATATTGCCCGCGCCGTCACTGGCGACATTCGTGGGCGAATTGAACTGGGCGACCGCTCCCGTGCCATCCATGCTGCCGGGCGCTTGCACCGAGCCGGCAAGCGTACTCACCACGGCGCCGGGCGCGATCGCGCGGATCGTATCGTTCCCGGTATCCGCCACATACAGAATGCCCGTGCCAGCGACCGTCATCCCTGATGGATTGGTGAACCTTGCCGCAGTTCCGGTACCGTCCGCTGAACCAACCACGCCTGCGGTCCCTGCGAGCGTAGTTACCACGCCGGCAGTGGTCAGAGTTCGTACCGTGCTGTTGTTCAGATCCACGACATCGATGTTGCCAGAGGAATCGACGGTGACCCCGGCCGGAAAATCGAAACGAGCCGTACTTCCGGTCCCGTCAACGGATCCCGCCTGAGCCGGCAGCCCCGCCAGAGTCGCGACGACCACTGCCGGGGAGATGGTTCTGACCGTGCCGTTGCCGGTATCGGCCACATATAAATTACCGGATGCATCGGCGGCGATGCCGTTCGGTTGGTTGAATCGTGCGGCATTCCCGGTGCCATCGGCGGATTGGCCGAATGCCGGCGCACCCGCAAACGTCGTCACGCCGCCGGTGGGTGTGATCATCCGGATCGTGTTATTGAGAGTGTCACTGACGTAAATGTTGTTACCCGGCCCGACCGCCAGCGCTTCCGGATAGTCGAACTGGGCGGCACCGCCCGTGCCGTCGGCGGAACCCACGACACCCGCGGTACCGGCCAACGTCGACACGATCCCGGCGGGAGTGATTTTCCGGATATTATTGTTACCGACATCCGCGACGTACACAGCGCCCGCGGTATCTACCGCGAGCCCGATAACCGTCGCGAAACTTGCGCTCGCCCCGGTTCCGTCCGCGGCACCCCGCACCCCATTGGTACCGGCGATGGTTGTGACGACACCGGCAGGGGTCACCTTACGAATGACGTCGTTACCGGTGTCCGCCACGTAGACGTTGCCGTTGGCGTCCAGGGCGATTCCGGTCGCCGTGGAAAATAGCGCGGCGCTGCCCGTGCCGTCCGCGTACCCCGATTGCGTCACCGATCCGGCGAGCGTCGACACGGTGCCGGAAGATATCTCCCGAACGGTTTGTCCGTTACATAGGTAACTCGGGGGGTTCGTGGACGAATCGGTGTTACAACCTCCGGCGGTGACGAACAGGTTGTCGTGACTGTCAATGGCGATCGAACCGATGCCCGCGAATCGGGCACCCGCAATTGGGCCGGCCACATCACGACAGTCGTTCGCAACTCCCGCGAACGTGGTGACCACGCCCGAGGGCGTGACTTCGCGAATCGCGCAGCCGTCTACGACGAACATGTTGCCCGCCGAATCGATGGCGGCGCCCCTCGGCGCATTGAAACGGGCGGCGCTGCCAGTACCGTCGACATAACCCTTTGCGCCGGGCTGACCGGCTAGCAGTGTGATCGTTCCGACCGGTGCCGTGACGGTGAGTAGCGCCGTGGTGCTCGAGGTCGACCCGGCGATGTTCGTGACCGTGACGTAATAGGCGTCACCGTTATTCTGCTGCGTCACCGGCGATAAGGAGTAAGCGGCATTCGTGGCGCCGTTGATCGCGACTCCGTTGCGGTACCACTGATAGCTGAGCGGATCGCTACCGGAGGCAACCACGCTGAAGCTCGCCGTATCGCCTGCAGTAACGCTCTGGCTCTGCGGCGCGGTGATGATCGAGGGAGCCACCGGAGCTGCCGTGACCGTGAGCATGGCGGAGGAACTTGGAGTGCTGCCCGCGGGATCCGAGACAAGCACCGAAAACCGGGCGCCCGAGTCGGCTACCGATGCGACTGGAGTCGTGTATTGCGCACCGGTCGCGCCCTGGATGGGCGCTCCATTCTCGTTCCACTGGAACGTCAACGGTGTCGTCCCACTGGCGATGACGCTAAAGCCGGCGCGGGCACCGGCGACCACGGCTTGGTCGTGTGGTTGCGTCGAAATCGTTGGTGCAACTGCATGGACGGTCAAGGTCACGGCGTTACTCGTCGCCGTACCGGCCACGTTACGCACGACGACCGCAAAGTTCGCTCCGTTGTCGCTGAAGCTCGCCACCGGCAATGTGTAACTGGTACCGGACGCGGCCGGGATTGGCGCGCCATTTCGCAACCATTGATAAAACAGCGGTACGCTGCCGGCAGCGACGACAGTAAACGCTGCCGACTGGCCGTCATCAATCGTGACGGCTTGTGGCGCTCTGACGATCGACGGCGTGCTCGGCGCGACGGCCAATGTGGCAGAGTCGCTGGTGACCATCCCAGCGGAATTGGTGACCACGACCGCGAAGACGGATCCGTTGTCCTGTAGGCTCACCGCGGGAATGCGATAGGTTGCCGAGGTTGCCCCGGCAATCGGCTGCAAGTCCCGTTGCCACTGATAGCCGAGCGGCGCCGGTCCGGAGGCGGACACCGTGAACGATGCTGCGGCCCCATCAGCCACCGTGACATCCTGTGGTTGCGCCGTGATCGTGGGTGGAGTCGCGAGCAATCCGGAACCGCTGCCGCCGCCGCATGCGATTACCTGAAGCAAACAGACCGTCGCGATGGCCGTTAGGCTGAGGGTACGCGCCCGTGACGCGCGCCGATCGCGATCAATCGCGATCCCTTGATGCCGTGTCATGCCGTTCCTCCCTCGCCGTGCAGCGGAGATCTCGCAGCAAACCTCGGTCGACCCTGCCGCACAGCGCCGCCGTTACCGGTCGTCCTCGCAACGAGAAGCGCTAGCCCGGCCCAAGGTCACCAGGAAACCCCGACGCCCATCCCGGCAACCGCACTTCCTTGGTTGCTACCTGCGAAGGAGACACGAAAGACACTGTGCGGGGTGAGGCGGTAATTACCGCTCACGGCAACCGACGCCCTGCCCAGATAGGTACCGACGCCGACTCCCAAGCCCGCGGTGCTACCCTGCTCCAGAGGCGGGATGCTGGCGACTGCGACCGTGGCAGAGACGCCCGTCGCCATCTCGCGGCGCAAGTCACTCAGCTGGCCGTAGTTGACCGCATCATAAGGACTCGTCCCGTTGGCGATCCCGGTAACCCTGACGGGGGCTCCGGTGTTCGCCTGAGCGAATCGCGCGCCATTGTCGTCGACTTGCAGGGTGGTCGACTCGGTCCCGCCGCTAACGACGGTTGCCGTGCTCGAGACGACCACGCCGTGATTCGTGGAGTTCACCAGCGCGGCGTTGGCGCCACTTGCAACGACCTGTGCACCGTCACCGGCAATCTGGACACCGTTTGCATTGACCACGACATTGTTTGCACCACTGCTCAGCGCCGCGCCGGTCGTGTTCACGACCAGACTGTTGTTGCCGCTGGCAATCACGTTCGACGGCCCAGAGGCGATCAATGAGCCACCAATGGTCACGTCGCCCGCGACGGAAAGTGCACCACCAATTGTTGCGTCACCGCGCGTCGTCAGAGTGTCCGTCGTGATATTGCCGCTGTTGACGATGCCATTGGTGCTCAGGGTGCCTGAAACCGACAGCTTGGCCGTCGCGATTGAATCCGCGGTGACGTTACTCGCCTGCAGGTTGCCGGCGACATTCAAGTCCTGCGCGATGCCGACATTGTTGTAGAACAACGAGTCGCCGCTGACCAACATTCCGGGGCCCGATCCGCCTGCGGTGGGGTTCTGTGATCCAATGGTCACGGTACCGAGGAACTGTTGATCGCAGCTCGGCAGAGTCCCGATAAGGTTCGACTGCTTGGTGAACCTGACCGTCTCCCCGGCAATAACTAGGTTTGTAATGTCGATGCCAACCGTGGCGGTCGAGGCCACCGCAATCGCTATGTCAGGCGGTATCTGGGGCTGCGTGATACCAAGGCCATCGAGCACGGGTTTCGCAATGTCGGCCGCGGCAGTAACAGTGTCAGTCGCAAGACTCGCTATGGCTGTGTCCCTTGAGTTCTGCGCCAACGTTAGATTTTGCTGATTCAACCTGTCACTGTATTGCCCACTGCAGGTTGCTGATGGCGGCAGCGGACTATTTGGGTCCGGTAGCATATTTATTTGAGAAATACCGGAGCCGACCGCTATCGGCGCGAGAACAGCGGTTCCAATGCTCGGGTTTGCGTAGTTCACCGGTGGCCCTGCTTCGGCCGGCGCGCACAACAGGCCCAGACCGAGTACTCCGAACGTCGCAAGCAATGCCGTAGGCCGACCGAAGGTGCTTCCCACCGTGGCTCGCGACGATGCAATCGCCGACCGACACAGCGATGTCGGCAACGCCCTTTGCCCGGCCAACGGCCTCCGAACGCGGCGCGACCTACCGAACTCCCGGTCGATTACATGGAGTTGACCCATGGAAGCATGCAAGGACGTGATATCTCCTGATCGCGCGCGCCGTGCATGGAGCCGTTTCATCTGATCCCCCTCGCTCGGTTGCTTTAGCCGAGCATTAGTACGATCGGCGATGCAAACGCCGAGTAGGTCGCGCCGCAGTGAGAGGAAATGGCACGGCCACCGCGGCACGCCGCCCAATCACGGTGATTCGATTTGTGAATATTGGAAGAGAGCCGAACCACACGCCTCTGCGTGGAGCCACAAGCGCTCCGCCGTCGACCGAAGCTCTTTTGGTTTTGGGTCGACCGATTGATTTTCTCTTCTTTTTTTCCTTTACCCTCAGCAAAGATGAATGTCAATGACGCGTTGCCGCACTACCTCGAGGAGTTCCGAGCCGCACTGCAAGCTATCGAACGACGCGACAAATGAGAGGAGCAGTGTGATAGTCGGCGCTGAAGCGTTTCCTCCATGAAAATCCCGGCGTTACCTCGTCGTACTCAGTCGACCGGTCGACTTTCGAGAGGCTCCTAGCGCGCAACTTCGGGGGGTAGAAATTGGGGGTAACGAAAAGTTCGAGTCCTGAAGGTTCGGTTCTGCGTGCGAAGTAAGTTGAGTCGCGCCAGGTGCGCCCCTCGCAAGAAAGGAAACAATCTTAAATCGACTGCGGACTCAACCCAACGCGCGGTTCGGATCTTTTGAGTTGGCGGCCGCCAAAGCGACACGCGCAGCAGGCAGCCATAAATATCCGCGCTCGCGAGCCGCGTCACGCTTTGGCAACTGCGCGGGCAATTCGGCGGCTATGGCTTGACGGGAATGGTGTCTTCCTTTCCCGTGGACGAGCACGATCGTGTTCCAGCCTTTGCCCGGCATAGGGCCTCAGGAATTCGCCGGCCCATGCTGCTTGAACTCAGCGGCATGTAGCTTCACGAAGTCGCGCATGTTCGTCGGTGCTTCGCCGGTGAGCTTGCGCATGGTATCGGTCATGCGATCGTAACGCCCCTGTCTAGTCAACTCGGCCATGGCTGAGAGATGCCTGACGAGGTGCTCAGAAAATCCCGTCTGCCGAAGTCTTTCGCTCCACGCCGGGAGTGGGACGTCGCGATATCGGATAGGCCTGCCGAGCGCCTCGGAAAAGACACGCGCGTAGTGGTCCAAGTCGGCCGATTCTGGTCCGGTCAGATCGTAGATTTGTCCGATATGCGCTGCGGGGTCGTCGAGGATCACCGCTACCGCGCGCGCCACGTCGACCGCAGAGATCGGCGAGGTCTTGCCGCCGCCCAACGGCAGTGCCAACTCGTCGGAGGCCCGCACGCCGGGGCCGGCGAGTTGAAGAAAGAAACCCTCGAGGAAGACTGTCGGCCGCACCGTGACGACCGGCAGTCCCGACCAGGACAGAGCCTGCTCCGCCAGCCAGTGCAGCTTGTGCTGCGGGCTGGCGGTGGTCTCGGTAATGCTCATCTGCGTGACCGTCATCTGCGACATGTTCACGAAAGCCTCGACGCCGTGGTGGCGCGCCACCACGGCGGTGTTGATCGTGGCTTCCAGGTAGGCCGGCGAGACAGACATCCCGAAATAGATACGCCCGCAACCTTCAATGGCGCGGTGCATCGAGGCGAGGTCCGTCAGGTCGCCCTCTACGACCTCTGCGCCGAGCCGCCGTAGGGCTTCGGCGCGCACGTCCTCACGCCGAACCAGGGCGCGCACTTTGTGCCCCCTTGCGAGCAGCAATTCGGTGAGGTTGCGGCCGATGCCGCCCACCGCGCCGGCTGCTCCGGTCACGAGGATCGGGTTGTCGTGTCTATGGTTCGCCGTCATGTCGCCGACCTGAGTTGCAAGGAGCCCGCGGTCGTCGCACTCGGGCCTTAGCTCCATCGGGTTGCTTGATCACGACACCGTCCCTTGGCCGGGATGCGTCACGCCGGCATCACTCGCGCCAGGAACCTGCGCGTCAGTAACCCGATTTCTGCGCAGTGGCCTTCAAGCGCGAAGTGGCCACTGTCAAATGGGGTGGAACTCAATCTCCGGCATGTCCGCCTGTCCCCGGCCTTACCGGTTCTGGTACGGATGGAAGACGTAATCCTTTGCCTTCACCGCCACATGGCACACGTGCCCGCAATTGGGTGTGCCGGCTTTGTCAGGTGTGAAAGTGGCCGACGCCGGGTCATAGTCAAACTGGGCGTATCCCCATCCGCCGGTGCCCGGAAATCGCTTGCTGTCCTTCTCCATGAAAAAGAGGTCTGCGAGCGTGTCCGGCACATCCACGACGAACGGGGCTTCCGTGCTCTTCTTCGGTTTCCACTGAACCTTCGCGATCCTGGAACCGTCGGGGAACGGCTTGCCGTTGCCTGGAATGCCGGATTTGAAAGCGGCAATTATCGTTGGATTACCGAGGATCACTTTAAGCCGGTCGTCGGTCTTGGAGCTAGAGATCAGCTGCCAGTCTCCGTAGCCCTTGAAGTCAGAGAACACGAGTCCATCCGGCAGTAGTCGCAGCGTGTATCTGTCCTGTGCGGAAATGGCCACTCCGCTCAAAATGGCGAGCACGAGCGCTGCGGTCAGACCGATTAGTATGCTTCTACCGTTCATCGTCAGCACTCCTCAGTTTGTTTTCGTATTGGCGCTTCATCGCACGTGCTCCTTGCCAATGACGCTGAGCTGAGTCATGCGCGATTGGCTAGGAAGTGAGCTTCGGCATTCTCTTCATCGCGCCGTCGCAGCCGCTTCGATTACCTTCGCAGCGACATCGGGATGCGTGATCATCACGACATGCGATGCGCCTTTGACTACCTCGGTGGCGCGTGCGTGAGCGCGTTTAGCCATGAACGCATGCGCCTGCGGCGGGATCGCGGTGTCACCATCGCCGTACACAAACCATGACGGGATTGTTTTCCAGGCCGGCGCGGTCGCAGCCTCGCCGAACGCGATATCTGTAATTGGCCGTTGCGCCGCCGCCGCTAGTGCTGCCGCCGCCGCAGGCACATCCGGCGCGAAGGCGTCGTGAAACTTCTCCTGCACAACATAAAGATCGTGCCCCCCGCCGGGCAGAGGGACCGGCTCAGCGAGCGCCGTACCGAGGAGGCTGCCGGGAAATTTGCTGTCGAGCGCGCCTGCGCTTTCGCCCGCTTCCGGCGCGAAGGCGGCGACAAAGACCAGCGCTTTGACGTTACTGAGTCCGTTGGCGGCGTTGCTGATCACCATGCCGCCATAGGAATGCCCGACCAGCACTACCGGCCCCTTGATCGAAGCCACCAGCGCGTGAACATAGGCGCCATCGCTCGCAACGCTCCGCAGAGGATTGGCGGCAGCGACAACTGAATACCCATTCTGCTTCAGGATGGGTACCACGCCGTTCCAGCTTGATGAATCCGCGAAGGCGCCATGCACGAGAACAATTGTCGGCTTGGCCGGCCCGGACGCCGCGGGTTGCGCGGAGCAAAGACTGGCACCGAGCGCGATCACCAAGGTCGAAAGTATGAATCTGTTCATCGAATGCCTCATGGCTGACTAGAGCAAGTCGGATGAGACCACAGAGAAGCGTCGATGAGCTATTCAACGATGGTAGCAGCGGCGCTCGCATCCGAAACGATGAGGCTGCAGCGAACTGCTCAACACAGGGACTACTTGGCCTTCGGGAACGCCTCGTAACCGCGATCGTAGTCGTCCAATTGTCAGAGCGAGTGGCGCATCTCGGAGAATCCTCTTTCACTCTCGTGCGCCGTGGCGAAGCCCCGATCTAACCCCGTGTTCGAAGTCGTCATCCCTTCAGTTTGCAGAGGAAGGGAGAATGAAAACGTAGCCCCTGGACCATCATTCGGCGTCGCCCATAGGCGACCGTGATGACTTTCAATAATGGAGCGACTTATGCAGAGTCCGATGCCCATACCTTCGCTCTTGGTTGTGTAGAAAGCTTCGAACAGTCTCTCTGCACTCTCCCGGCCGAATCCGACCCCCGTATCTCTGACGGTAAGCCGCATACCATTATCGTCCCGTTCGCTTCTCACCAGTAACTCCCTGGGACGATCGTGGACATCGCTCATCGCATCGGAGGCGTTGCGTAGCAGGTTCAAAATGACTTGCTGAATCTGCACACGATCGCCGGCAAAAAGTGGGAGCTCGTCGGCAAGTTCCGTTTGCACGATTACCCGGTTTCTCTTGAGTTCATTTAACAACAGGGCGATCACCTCTCGTGTGGCCTGGTTCAGGTTCACCGATTCCGTCGGGGCATCCTTCTTGCTGAAGAGCACCCGCAAGCGCGAAATCACTTGCGACGCACGGTTGGCGTCTCGAATTGCCCGTCGCGCAGTTGCGCGCGCGCCGTCGACGTTGGGGGGATAGGCGTCCAGCATAAGCAAGCAGGTGTTGGCGTTTGTGATGATCCCCGCCAGTGGTTGGTTGACTTCGTGTGCGATCGAGGCCGTCAAAACGCCTAGGCTTTGGACACTGGCTACGCGCGTTAGCTCAGACCGGAACCGACTCAGGGTCTCTTCCGAGAGCTGGCGTTCGATTGCGATACTCGCAATGTGCGTGAGCTGCTCGATGAGGCTCTGATCTAGCGGCGTCGGCATTCTGGGTTCTACATGGTAGAGCGCGAAGGCGCCCAGAATCTTGCCGGCCGCGGAGGAGATCGGTGTTGACCAGCAGGACTTTAGCCCGTGCGCCAATGCCATCGGGCACCACTCATAGGCCGCCCACCGCGTCTCAGTCGTGAGGTCCGGCGCAATCACCTGCTCGTTCAGATATGCCGCCATCGCACATGGACCCGAATCGACGTTCACCGGTCTGCCGATAATGGAGGCGATAAAGCTGGCTGGGAGGCTAGGTGCGGCCCCGTGCTCGAGACTCGTTGCGCTCGAATTGAGCAACACCACGCTGCAGAAAAACCCGCTGGCCGCGCTCTCGACAAGTCGACAGATGGCATCCAGGACTTCCGGGGTCGGGTGACCAGTTGCCACCAATTCGAACAACCGCTTTTCACCGACAAGCAGAGCTTCAGCTTGCCTGTAGCCCTCGATATCACTGTTGCTGCCGCACCACTTTACGACCCGCCCCGCGTCGTCGGTTAAGGGACAAGCACGGAGCACGAACCAGCGGTACTCTCCGTCGAAACGCCGCAGTCGCGCTTTCATTTCACCTGGTTCGCCGGACGCCACGATGGAGCGCCAGCGTTCGACGAGCTCAGCCAGGTCTTCGGCGTGGACAGCCCTCTGCCACCCCCGCCCATGGAATTCGCCGGCCCCGAGGTTGGCAAACTCGCACCAGCGTTGACTGACGAAGTCGACGCTCCCATCGGGAAGCGCAGTCCAAACCATCCCTGGAAGCGCATCGATGATGCGACTGGCTTCGGGATTCATTGTTATCTCCCCACGACGGCCATTTTGATGATGCGCCACCTGCGCACGAACGTCTATTGCGGCCCGGCCTGCTCCCCCGGGGGATCGAGGAGGCGACGAGTTGGCAGCAACCAACAGCAACAGAGAGCACCTGGCATAGGCACAGTGGGGCGCCGAGATGGCCCTTCTGCGCACGACGAATTACCACCATCGTTTAATCGCAAAAGTGTCTTGCATCTGCTCTGATTCGCTCCAACAGAGATTACCCGCGACCGTGAGCTTGGCAGATCTCCGATCGGCAGCGGTCACTTCGATCATTGCTCAGAGATCGGGTCACTGATGCGCGGCTTCTTGGCGCGGGTGATGCCGGCTTGAAAGCATGCCGATGGGATCGCCAGCGATCTTGACGATCCCTCTCCATCTGCGACCTACGGCTGATCGCGCTCGTCTGGGCGTTCTCGTACTTTTTCGCCCGGAATTCGGTAACGACCGGACCGGGCACTTTCTTCCGGTCCCACGAGACGGTTGACTAGAATCGGCACCTGAATCGGAGCTCACCATGCCCTCACCTTCTGAAACCCTCGGCATGCGACAAGAAGGGGCCGTGTTGTTCGTGAGCATCAATGCCCCGCCGATGAACCTGCTGGGACCTGAGCTGGTCCGCGATCTGGTTTCCCTCATTCAGCAAGCCGAGGCCGACGCGGCCGTCCAGGTGCTGGTCTTTAAGAGTGCCGATCCTGAGTATTTCATTTCCCACGTCGACGTGACGCGGATCAAGGAGTACCGGCACTACGACGCGGAGTTGGCAGAGCGTTACGGGTGGATCAACGGGCGTTACCGGCCGCGACTCTCAGTGACTTCGTCAGCTCGCTCGCTCATCGGGTAGCGGGCTTCCCGGCAGCGGGTCGGGTTGCCGTCAAGAGCCGCGTGAATGCGATCGCGCTCGCGCCGATCGACGACTTCCGGCGGGATTCGGATCTGTTCGCCGAGAGTGTGCGCACCCCCGAGGCCCAGAAGCGTATCCAGGCCGCGATGCAGCGCGGCTTCCAGACTCGCGACGGAGAGCTGGCGCTCGGGCAGCTCCTCGGCGAGTTGGCCGATCATTGATCAATGCGAAAGTGCGGCGGCCTGGACCAGTACCTGCTCGAGTTTTGCGTCCAGGCTCAAAGCGACGCTCGTTACGTCTTGGCGCCCGAACTGGCCGAAGAGTGACGACGGTTGATCGTATTCGACCACGGTACGCCCCTCTGGCTGTTCGTACACCAGGACCCTCAGCGGCGCGTACAGCGCCGCCCGGATGTCGTGCTCGGTCATCTGAATGGCCGTCAGGGGATTTCCGATCAGGTACTGCTTGGCATTTCTCCGAGCGCCGACCATGTTGAGCGCAGCGCCGTGATCGAACACCAGAAAAATCATGAGCCCCTGGGCGCCCTCGGCTGCTCGGAGTCGTTCTTCAGCCTTCTGTGGGTGCTCAACGACGTCCTGCTGGACGTCCGGTGGATAGTGACCCAGGATCTTTTCCAGAGACCGAGTGAACCGGGCGAAATCCGCCTGATACGTGGCGGATCGATGCTGCACTTGCACCGTGCTCGTTGAGGGTTCGGACGGAGGTGCCGAGGGGGAATTCGCATCGCTGTCCGCGGCGAACGCGGCGGTATTCGCCGCGAGCAGCAGTGCCCCCGTGATTGCCCTGGCTTGCCACGTTCGTATGGCGTTCATGCGGCTGCTCCTCACTGATCTCTACCCGGCTCCGCTCCCGAGGTGACCCGGCCCTTGTCCTCGTTTGCGCGTTTGATCAAGTAGGCGCGGATCGCGGCAGCACCCTTCTGATCGAGCACTGGGCGGAAGGACACCATTCCCGCTGGCTTCAACACCCCGTTGAGTACGATCTCGTAGAAGAAGTCACTGCCCAAAAAACCCGACGCGCGCAGATCCGGGACGACGCCTCCGCCCACCGCCGCTTCCCCGTGACACACGCTGCAATACTGCGCGTAGAGCAGTTCGCCCGCAGCCACCGTTGCCGCATCGGCCGTTGCCGGCGGCGGGTTGAGCGCGAGCGGCGGCTCGGGCGCAAGCGGCGGAAGAGCGGCAGTGCCGTTGAGCTTGAATGCGAGCACGCGGCTCACGTTGCGGAGGTTCCCGGACCGCGCGGCCTCCCTGCCCCCAACCAGCGGCACGATACCGCCCCACCCGGCCATGACGGCGATGTATTGCTCGCCGCCGATCTCATACGTCATCGGGCCGGCCATCACGGCGGTTTGCGCCGGCGCCGACCACAGCCTCTCGCCCGAGTCGGCCCGGTACACATCGAGGTTGCCGGTGGCGTCTCCCTGGACGACGAGATTTCCGGCGGTCGTCAGCGCTCCGCCGTTCCAGGGCCCCCGATAGCGGACGCGCCACGCTTCCTGTTGTTTGACGGGATCCCAGGCGACGAGGAACCCTGTCGCTCCCGGGCTGGTCGAGGATCCGACGGCGATGTTCCAGCCGATCTCCGCGGCTGAGCCCGCCTTGATCGGTATGTACTCGTTGCCGATCTCCTGCGCCGGAATGTATACGAGCCCCGTGGTTGGGTTGTACGCCATGGGCTGCCAGCTGTGCGCGCCCGCAGGCCCTGGCATGAGGCGAGCGGGTCTCCCCGTTCGGTCGTAGCGTGCCTCGGGATTCTCGATCGGCCTCCCGGTCTTGAGGTTCACGCCGCTCGCCCAGTTGATCCGCACAAACGGCTGAGCGGAGATCAGCTTGCCGTCGCGGCGATCGAGCACATAGAAGAAGCCGTTCTTGTTCGCCTGCATGAGGACCTGGCGTCGGCTGCCGTTGATGCGCAAGTCCGCCAGAACCAGCTGCTGAACGGCGTCGTAGTCCCATTCCTCTCCGGGCGTCGCCTGATAGTGCCAGGCGTAAGCACCGGTATCGGCGTCGACTGCGACGATGGAGGAAGTGAACAAATTGTCGCCTTGGCCCGCGCTGCGATAGTTCTGCGCCCAAGGGAGGCCATTTCCTACTCCGAAATAGACCAGATTGAGGACGGGATCATAGGAAATCGCGTCCCACACGGGGCCGCCACCTCCCAGCTTCCACCACTCGCCACTCCAGGTCTTGGCGGCCCTGGCCATCGCCTGGTTCTCGAATGGCTTGGAGGGATCGCCCGGCACGGTGTAGAAGCGCCACGCGAGGCTACCGGTCTCCGCGTCGTACGCCGAGATGTAGCCTCGGATACCAAACTCACCGCCGCTGATGCCAATCAGGACGCGGCCTTTGACGACCCGCGGCGCCTGGGTGATGGTGAGGTTCTTCTGGTCACCGACCGCGACGCTCCAGAGCGGCTTTCCTGTTCGTGCCTCGAGCGCCACGAGTCGCCCATCGAACGTTCCAACGTAGATCTTGCCCTTCCAGGCAGCCACGCCGCGGTTGACGACGTCGCAGCACGCCTTGATGTCGAGCTCGCGCGGTACTTCAGGGTCGTATGACCAGAGCAGCCTCCCGGTGGCCGCGTCGTAGGCCTTCACCATGCTCCAGGCGGTCGAGACATACATCAGCCCGTCGATGACCAGTGGCGTGGCTTGCTGACCGCGATTCGTGTCGAGGTCCGCATACCAAGCGAGTCCAAGCCGTTGCGCGTTGCGCGCATTGATCCTCGCGAGCGGGCTGAAGCGCTGCTCACTGTAAGTTCGTCCGTAGCTGAGCCAATTCGCCGCGTCACGATCGGCGGCGATCAGCCGTTGAGAATCGACACTCGCGGGCGCGTCCGCGGCCCGCGCTTGGCCGACGCTGAGCATGACGATGAGACCAGCGCCGAGCCATGTTGTCGCCCTCCGTATGATCAGCGAGTCGCGACGCGCAATCCGCACACTGACGATATCGGAGAAGGTCCTCACGGAATTCTTGGCCTCAGGGAGGGGCTCGCGATCCTTGGACTGTCGGTGCTCTGAGCGCGCTGCGCGCACGGCTCTTGATCCTACTGTGCAATTCGGGTGTACCAGCACCATCACAGCACAGTGGTGACCGGCAAACGATTCAACCATGGTTGGAGTTTCGCGGGAGCGTCGCGAACTCGTCGCAGTCGATCAGTCCTGACCGGCGGTTTGCAGTCCAAGCCGAGTCGCCATGGTCACGAGCTCCGGGAGCGATTTGGCACGCATCTTGCGCATCACCCGCCCGCGATGCGACTTCACCGTGATCTCTTCGATGCCAAGCTCTCCACCGACTTGCTTGTTCAATTGTCCGCGAACCACGAGCGCCATTACTTCCCGTTCGCGGCGGCTGAGCGACCGATGCCGATCGCGGAGCGCCTGCAGGCGGGCCTGTTCGTCGAGGGAGGCGCGGCTGCGCATCAGCGCAGCGGCGATCGCGTTTAACAGGATCTCAGGGGCAACGGGCTTTGACAGGAACTCCACGGCTCCGCCCTTCATCGCCTGAACCGTCATGGGGATGTCGCCGTAACCCGTCATGAAGATGATGGGAAGTTCTGTGCGATCGCCGGCGATACGCTTCTGCAGCTCGAGTCCGTTCAGGTCGGGCAGGCTCACGTCGAGTAGGAGGCAGCTCGGGCTGTGCAGTCGTGGCCGCGCGAGAAACTCCTGCGCGGAGGCGCAGAGTTGCGGCTGCCAACCCGCCTCGGCGATGAGGAGCTCCAGCGACTCGCGTACCGAGATGTCGTCGTCGACAACGAACACGACCGGTGTCGTCGCCGCCATAGGAGCCGATCTCTGTGCCTGCACAAAAGGGATTCTTATGCTCGTGTATATCCCCGTGGAAACTACCACGCAAGCACCCCCTCTAGCCTCAGGTATCCGGGAGCGCGGCGGCCAGCGCCCCGCGCAGATCCTGCTCGCTGAACGGCTTGATCAGGCAGGCGACTGCCCCTTCTTGCAGAAGGTCCCGAGGGAGACTCTTTCCTGTCAAAGCCGTGATGAAGATGGCTGGAATCGCGTGCCCCTGAAGGACCAGCTCACGGTACAGCTCGAGCCCGGACATACCGGGCATCGCGACGTCCAGGATCAGGCAGCGCGTGTCGCCGATGCAGCCGGAAGCCAGGAAGTCTTCTGCCGACGCAAAGGGCCTCGCCTCGTAGCCGAGCTCCCGAAGCAGGTCCGGGAGCGACTCGCGCACCGACTCGTCGTCGTCAACGACCGCCACGTGTGGCTGTGAAACCATCACGCTCCCCGTGCCATTAAAAGCGCTGCGCCTGTCGGGCGAGACGAGGCGCCATGGATCTTCGTCAACACCTCGCTGCATCGCGCTCCCGTCATCGGCATTACCTTGGCAGAATGCGCCGCCGCGACTGTACTTGCGCTTCTACCTTGGTAGCAGCCTTGGCCCGAACATAGCCGCATCAGGAGCCGAGGCCGGCCCTTTCAATTCAAGGGGAAGATAACTGGCGAAATCGGGCGACGTCCTGAGCGGTCAGGCGGGATGGCGCCGCGCCAAAGCGTCCAGTCACGTAGTTCGCCACTGCGGCGATCTCGGTATCGGAGTAGGCGTCGCCGAAGGACGGCATCATCACCAACCCCTCCGCGGTATTTGCGCGCGCCCCCGACAGCACGATCTGAACGATGTTGATCGCAGAGACGTCGTTGACCGCCCGGTCCCCGGTCAGCGTGGCATGTCGGGTGACCAGACTGACGCCGCTCCAGCCGTGACAACTGGCGCAGGCACCCTCGAAAATCTCCTTGCCACGCGGCTCGAGAGTTGTCTGGGCGACCTTGGGCGAGTCCGAGGCGGCTTCGGCCCTGACGGCCGGCAAGTCCGGCGTGCGGATCGCCGGGATGCTGCGCAGATACGCGACGATCGCGTGGATGTCGCCCGATGTCAGGCGGCTGGAGGAGGCGGCGATCTCTTCAGCCATCGGTCCGCCGGCGGAACCGTGGCCGCCCGCATGCCCCGATTGCAGGTATTGACCGAGATCCTCATCACTCCAGGACCCAACGCCGGAAACGGGATCTGGGGTGATGTTGTAGGCGCGCCAGCCTGTGAGTACGGTGCCGGCGAACTTGCGGCGGTTGTCGAGGGCCTGGGCGAGGTTCCGTGGTGTATGACAGTCGCCGCAATGTCCGAGGGCTTCAACCAGATAGGCCCCGCGGTTCCACTCGGGGCTGCGATCCTCGAGCGGCTGAAACCGCCGGTCCGGGTTGTAGAAGGCCGACCAGAATCTCATCAACCAGCGCTGGTTGAACGGAAACCGGAGGCTGTTGGCGGGTGCGGTCGAGTGCGCGGTCGGCAGGCTGAAGAGGTACGCCTTGATCGCCAGAACGTCATCGTCGGCAATAAGAGTGTAGGACTCATACGGAAAAGCCGGGTAGAGCCAAGTGCCGTCCCGCGCGACGCCCTCGTGCACGGCGCGCAGGAAGTCTGCATCGCTCCACGCGCCGACGCCGGTCTCCCGATCGGCGGTGATGTTCGGTGAGTAGAGCACACCAAAGGGTGTCTCGAACGCGCGCCCGCCGGCGAATGCCTGACCCCCGTCGCGCGTGTGGCAGACCTCGCAGTCCGCCGCCTGCGTCAGATACTTGCCCCGAGCGATCACCTCGCCCGAACGGAGCTCCGCTGGCACGCCGATGGGACTTGGGCCCTTGTACTCCGCGAGGCTGACGGTATGCGCTCCCGCAAAGCTCAGCGCTCCGGGCGGCAACAGCAGCCACGCGGCAACGGCTCCGACCACAATCACTACGACTCCCGCGATGAGCCAGCCTCGCGGGCGCGGCCCCGCTGCCTTCATGACCGTTCACTCCCTGCGAGCAGCTTGCGATCGATCGGCATGCGTTTGAGCGCCACTCCGGTGGCTGCATAGATCGCATTGCGCAGAGCCGGCAGGGCGGCAGTCGTGCCGGCCTCGCCGATGCCGCCTGGCGGCGCGTCGCTCTTTATCAGATGAATATCGATCGGCGGGGTTTGATCGATCCGCAGCATACGGTAGTCGTGGAAGTTCGACTGCTGCACCCGACCCCTCGCGAGCGTGATTTTCCCGTAAAGCGCGGCCGTCAGCCCAAAGACATGACCGCCCTGCAGTTGCGCGACTATGGTATCGGGGTTGACCGCTATCCCGGTGTCGACGGCGGTGGTCACGCGACGGAGCTTCACCTCGCCGCTCTTGTCCACCTCGCACTCTACGACCGTCACAATGAAGCTGGCGAAAGAGATCTGCGCCGATACCCCACGTCCACAGCGCGCCGGCAGAGCCGAGCCCCACCCGGATTTCTCTCGAACGAGATCGAGCGCGGCTTGCAGACGCGGAGTCTTATTGAGATGAGCGCGCCGGAAGGCGATCGGGTCTTTACCTGACTTGTGCGCCAACTCATCGATGAAGCTCTCGATGGCGAACACATTGTTGTTCGGGCCCACGCCGCGCCAAAACCCGGTGACGACACCCGGTGGCTCTTCCCGATTGAACTCGACGCGAATGTTGGCAATGTCGTAAGGGATGTCCGAGGCCGAATCGACGCCATCGGGATCCACGCCCTTCTGAAAGAAAGGAGGTGCCCAGCGGGCCATGACGGAGGACCCTGACACCCGGTGCTTCCAGCCAACGATACGATCGCCGTCCAGACGAGCCCAGAGACGATCGTGATAGGCGGGCCGGTAGACGTCGTGGCGAATGTCCTCCTCGCGCGTCCACACGACCTTGACTGGCCCGTCGACCTGCGTGGCGATCCGCGCGGCGGCGTACGCCATATCCGGCTCGAGCCGCCGGCCGAAGCCGCCGCCGATCAGGTGGTTGTGCACATTCACCTGGCCCTCGGGCAAACCGGCGGCCTTCGCCACCGCCGCGCGCACCCGCTCCATCACCTGCGTGCCGATCCACACCTCGGCTGAGGTCGGGGTTACGTGCACGGTGCAGTTCAAAGGCTCCATGGTGGCGTGCGCCAGGAGGGGCATCTCATAGGTTGCGGTCACGACGCCGCTCGCGGGAGCGGTATCGGATCCCAGCGCCTTCGGTACGTCGCCCACCACCTTCGCGACCGAGCCCTCGCGAAGGCTGGCATCCCGCAGCCGCGACCAGATGAGCTCCGATGACACCTCGGCGTTCGGCCCTTCGTCCCAGGTGACATCGAGTGCCTCGAGCCCGCTCTTGGCGGCCCACGTGTGGTCTCCTACCACCGCGACGAGATTGTCGAGAACGACGACTTGCCTCACTCCGGTGATGGCTCTCGCGCGCCGATCATCCACGTGTGCCACCTTGCCGCCGAGAACCGGACTCGCGGCGAGGGTGGCGAACTTGACACCTGGCGGCATGGCATCGATGCCGTACTTAACCTTGCCGTTGGCCTTTTCCGGGGTGTCGAGCCGCTTCAAGGGCTGCCCGATCAAACGGAACGCGCTGACGTCTTTGAGCGGCGGCTCCTTCGGGGGCTGGATAGCCGCGGCGCGACTCACCAGCGACCCGTAGGCGCTCTTGCGGCCGGTGCGCTCATGAATCACCGTGCTGTTCTCCGTCCGGCACTCGCTCACCGGCACGCCCCAGCTGCGGGAGGCGGCTTCGACCAGACAGGCGCGCGTGCCGGCCCCGGCCCGGCGCAACGGTGTCCAGAATGCGCGAATCGAGTTCGAGTTTCCGGTCGCCTGGTCTCCCAGCATCGGATTGGCGTAGTGCTGCACGTCAGCCGGTGCGTGCTCCACTCTCACCCGGCCCCAATCGGCATCGAGCTCTTCCGCCATCACCATCGAGAGAGAGGTATAGACACCCTGCCCCATCTCCACCTGCGGCATGATGAGCGTCACCTCACCCTGCGGGTCGATCCTGATGAAGGCGTTTGGCGCGAGCTCGGCGTGCTCTGCCGCCTCGCTGGTCTTGCGCAGCGGCACGTAAAAGCCCAAAAGGAACGCCGTGCCGCCGGCCAGACTAACGAAGCTGCGGCGCGAAAACTTCTCTTGAATCATGAGGAACCGACCTGCGTGGCCGCGCGCTTGATGGCCTGGCGGATGCGCACGTAGGTCCCGCATCGACAGATGTTGCCCGCCATGGCCGCGTCGATGTCGGCATCGTCGGGATCGGGAACCGTGTCGAGCAGCGCGGTCGCCGACATGATCTGGCCCGACTGGCAGTAGCCGCATTGGATGACTTCCAGGTCCAGCCAGGCCTTCTGCACTTTGGCGCCGTTACGCGTAGCGCCGACGGCCTCGATGGTCGTGATCGCGTGCGAGCCGATGGTGCCCACCGGCAGAACGCAGGAACGGACCGGCCTGCCGTCAAGGTGAACGGTGCAGGCACCGCACTGCGCGATGCCACATCCGAACTTGGTCCCCGTGAGACCCAACACGTCGCGCAGCACCCAAAGGAGCGGCATGTCAGCGGGCACATCAACCTGCCGTGGTTGGCCATTCACTACAAGCGTGATCATGAATGTCACCCCTCGAACGTGCGCCTTCGGCCGGGCAGACCGGACAACCGCCGAGGCCGCGCCGTTATTCCATCAGATGCGCGTCGCGGTGACGATACCACCATGGTAGCGGTGACAGGCTTGGTCGCTACCATGGTTGCATCGCCTTCTGCGGGCACCTCTGCTTTCATGAAGAGGCCACTCCCACTCGCCGAGGAATCACATGAACACTGCAGCCCTGAGCCCACCCACCGGCGAAAGTGCACTCGGCGTGTCGTTCGAGCGCGTCTGGAGCACGAGCGGTATTCAGTTCGCGTTCCTCTGCATCGTCGCCTACCTCGTCTACGGCCATCAGCCTGAGGTAGGCGCCTCCGCGAGCGCGCTCGCTGCCTTCTATCACGGGGAGCGCACGCGGATTTTGGTGGCCGCGGTGTTCTCCGGGATGGCGGTCCTCTACATCCTATGGTTCGGCGCAGCACTCAGAACCGCATTGGCTACTGCGGGCCAAGAAGGTTGGGGCGCCGCGGCGACTGCAGCGAGCGCAACGCTCGGAGCGTTGTTCCTGTTACTCATATCAGTGAGCGCAATGCTGGCCTATTCGATCGCCGGCTCCGACAATGCCGCGCTCGTGTCGGGGCTGAATGACTTCGAGTGGGCCGTAACGGTCCTGACCTCGTTCCCCCGCGCAATGCTGATCATGGCGGGCACGTTCGGACTCTGGCGCGCCGGGCTGCTCTCGAACGCGCTCTTCGGGGCGGGTGTCGGAGCTATCGTGTTGGTCCTCCTCGGTGGCACGACCTGGATGAGCGGCGGATTCTGGGCACCGGACGGCGCGTATTCGCGCTTCCTCTCGCCTCTGATCGGCCTCGTCTGGGTGCTGGTCGCGAGCGGAGCTCTGCTGGCTCACCGTCCCGGTGCGCGCACCGGATGGTAAACGACTAACGGATCGTCGAACGATCGCCAGCTGACGCACGAGGATCGGGGAGGGTTGGTGGCAGTGAAGCAGCGAAAGGCACTGAATAATCGTTCGCTGGCGCTTTGAGCTCGCAGGCGCGGCCGAAGTGAACCATCAGTTGTACATCTGTTGTGCAGAGAAACGCCCGGTCTCGATCGTCGTTGCTTTTGCAGTGTCGCAGCAGCAGCCGTTGCTGTGGCACTACTCGGTCTTTTCAGCTTTGCAATAAGGAGTGGAGCTATGAATGCAGGTGCACAACAGACGGGCACCGATAAGAGCGCACTTCGTCCCTTCAAGGTGAATTTTCCGGAAGCACAACTTACCGAATTGCGCCGGCGCATACAGGCAACACGGTGGCCGGAACGGGAAACCGTGACCGATGCGTCTCAAGGCGTGCAGCTCTCGACGACGCAGAAACTTGCACGCGCCTGGACGGAGTATGACTGGCGCGCTTGCGAGGCGCGACTCAACGCGCTGCGCAATTTTATCACCGAGATCGACGGGCTCGACATTCATTTCATCCACGCTCGGTCGAAGCATGACAGCGCGTTGCCGCTCATCGTCACGCATGGATGGCCGGGTTCGGTCATCGAGCAGCTGAAGATCATCGAGCCGCTGACCAATCCCACGGCGCATGGCGGGCGGGCATCGGATGCTTTCCATCTGGTGATTCCATCGCTCCCGGGCCACGGGTTTTCAGCTAAGCCAACCGCTACAGGCTGGGACCCCATCCGCACCGCACGTGCCTGGATTGTGCTGATGAATCGCCTTGGATATACACGCTACGTCGCGCAGGGCGGCGACTGGGGCAATGCGGTCACGGAGCAGATGGCCCTGCAGAAACCTCCGGGGCTGGTCGGGATTCACACCAACATGCCGGCTACCGTTCCCGACGATGTAGCCAAGGCTCTCCAGGCAGGCGGCCCGCCTCCATTCGGGCTTTCCCCTGACGAAACACGCGCGTACGAAGAGCTGGACACCTTCTACAAGCACGGCTTGGGTTACGCCAGCGAGATGGCGAATCGCCCGCAGACGCTGTATGGAATTGCGGATTCGCCGGTGGGTCTCGCGGCCTGGATGCTGGACCACGACGCGAAAAGTGAGGCACTCATCGCGCGCGCCTTTGACGGTCAGCCTGGGGGCATCACGCAGGACGACGTGCTCGACAACGTTACGCTCTATTGGTTGACCAACACCGGGGTCTCTTCGGCACGGCTCTATTGGGAAAGCAAGTTGGCTTTT
>Ga0210409_10000445_pt1 | contig 69265 bp, 53 predicted proteins | sample IncBWH17MmetaG_FD_161649 | JGI IMG/M metagenome (GOLD analysis project Ga0210409, IMG submission 161649) | Forest soil microbial communities from Barre Woods Harvard Forest LTER site, Petersham, Massachusetts, United States - Inc-BW-H-17-M | ecosystem: Environmental > Terrestrial > Soil >... | reverse complement strand
ACGTCAACTGCAGGTTGGCGTTGGGGTCATAGTTCAGAAAATACGAAAACCCCGACTGCAGGAATTGGCCCTGGATCGCCACGGTCGTGCGATCGATCCAAAACGCCTGCAGCTTGAAGAAAACGGCGTCGAGCAATTGCGCCGCGGTTGGCTGGGTTGAAAAAACTTGTGCATCGCCGGATATCACCCAGGCTTCTTTGAATTGGGCGACGTTCAGGTGCATGTCCGGCCCGGGATCCTTGATGCCCAGCGAAATGTTGTGAACGATGAACCCGAGGTCATGCGGATTTGGACTGAGTCCAACGTCATAAAAGGCGCCGTAGGTGTCGTATCCCGTGACAAAGACCGGACCGCCGTTAAAATTCCCAGTATCTTCAGTCGTGTCGCCGAAAGCGTAGACGGTCCACGAAGCATAGTTCGAATCGGGACGGAAGTAGTGGATGCGCGCCTTATTTGCTGGAATCGGCGGATCCGTCGTGAACTCCGTCGGCGGCTGGGTAAGATAAACAGTCGCGCTGCCGGAGAGCACCCACGCCTCAGTATTTTGCGTAAGTTGCAGGTGCATGTCCGGGCCGGGGTCCTTAATGTTGCAGTTGTGAATGATGAAGCCCAGCAGTCCATTGAACTTTGTTGGATCGACTCCGACATCATAGTAAGCGCCGTACGTGTCGTACCCTGCCACGAAGTCATTGGTTCCGCAAAAGTCGCTGTTCGCATCGGTAGTCGCGAGGAAGGGAAAGAGGTTCCAGTTCGAGTAGTCATTGTCCGGGCGATGGTAATGAATGCGTGCCTTGCCAGCAGGAACCGGCGGGTCAGTTTGCTGGATGGTGGGAGGCTGCGTGCTGTGCAGAACGTTGCTGCCGGAGAGCTGCCAGAACTCGTTGCCTTGCGTTGCGGGATCGATGAATTCGTTAGGCCCTGGGTCTTTCGTGTTGCCCTTGTGAATGATGATGCCGACGTTCTGGGCCGTCGAAGTGACGCCCACGTCGAAGAACGCGCCGAAACTGTCGCGCCCGGTTACCTGCACGGGGCCGCCGTTGAAGTTGGACGTGTCTTCGGTGGTGTCGCCGAAGGCATAGACAGTCCAGCCCAGATAGTTACCGTCCGGACGGAAGTAGTGAATGCGGACATGGTTCGCGGGAATGGGAGAAGGAGTTTGGGCTTTAAGCAAGGCAGGCGCTGAGCTCAACAAGAAGAAAACAAGAACAAAAACGGCAGAAAAGGTGGATGAGGTTCGGCAATGCATGATTCACACTCCCGGTTTGGTTGGGCGATTTGCTTTTTTCGAAACCCTCCAAAGTGAGATTCGAGTAAGCAAGGACGGACATTCCCGTTTCAGGAAGACTGGCGCGACGCGCATCATAACGCCGGGTTTTCGTGCTGTCCAGCGAATTGGGCATCTGCGTCGTTAACACATGATTCAGAGACGATAGATCGGATTACCGGAAACGTGGCAGTCACGGCAGAGGTCGCGAGTTCGAGTCTCGTCGTCGCCGCCATTTTTTTAATTCCTGAAAGAAATCAGCAAGACCGTCGTCACGCCAATTGGTCCAACTGAAAAATCCCGTCCGAAAAACCGATCAGGTCCCGCACTACATGGGTGCAACCCTGGTGCGCGAATCCCGCTCCTGCTGACTTTTTCTTCCTCATGACATGGCGAGAGCACCAGCCCTAAACACGTGCTTTCAAGGTCTGAGCGTTCTCCCTTTTCGAGTGTCCCTTTCAGCACACTCCCAAGTTCGGCCCGGGAGTATCATCCCTGAAACTCACCACCCCTCTCGCACGTCGAATGAGGCATGGATAGAGGGCGTGGATGTAGTGTACCCAGTGCAATTGATGGGGCGAGACTAGCCGTATTTCTCTGCTCTAGGATTCTTCCGAAGTCTGACGCACAATTACAGATGCAGCTTACCCCTTTCCTCAGTCTAGAGATTCGCTGCTTTCGGGAGTGCCAGTGACGGAACAAGGAAACGATAGCCTTAACGTGAATCCTTCGGAGCATTCAACTTCGCACGTGCCGCCGCCACGTAAGAGCCGCTGGTGGCTGTGGCTAATCGGCGCCGTTCTGCTACTCGGCGGAATAGTGCTATGGCAGCGCCTTGGCGCAACGCCCCAGGCAAAAACCACGGGGGATCCCGCGTCGCGCGCGGTGAGCGTATCCGCTGCGGTTGCACGCCAAGGTGACATTGGCATTTATTTCGACGCTCTTGGCACCGTCACGCCGGTGTACACGGTCACGGTAACCGGCCGCGTTCAAGGCGAAATCATTCAAGTTTATTACCGGGAAGGCCAAATGGTCCGCAAAGGCAGCCCGCTGCTGGAGATTGACCCACGCCCTTATCAAGCTCAGGTCACGCAGATGGAAGGCCAGCTCGCTCGCGATCAAGCGCTTTTGACGGAAGCAAAGATCGATTTCGACCGCTACCAGCAAGCATTCAATCGAAACGCGATCGCCAAGCAACAGCTGGACGACCAGCAGCAAGTTGTTTTGCAGGACGAAGGAACGGTCAAGAACGACCAGGGGCAGCTTGCCAATGCCAAGGTCAATTTGGACTACACCCACATTACTTCCCCCATTGATGGCCGCGTGGGCCTGCGCTTGATTGACCCGGGGAACATCGTTCAAGGCAACAGCAGCACGCCGCTGGTGGTCATCACGCAACTTCAGCCCATCACGGTTATATTCAGCATCGCCGAAGATCATCTGGCGCAAATCCAGGAGCAACTGCGCAAAGGGAAAAAGTTAAGCGTAGACGCGTTCGATCGCGAACAAACCCACAAACTCGCCAGCGGAACCCTTCTGACCCTGGACAATGTAATTGATACCACGACGGGCACCCTTAAGTTAAAAGCCGTGTTTCCCAACACTGACAGTGCCCTCTTCCCCAGCCAGTTCGTGAACGCGCGCCTTCTGGTAGACACACTGCGCAACGCGACTCTAATTCCCACGCCCGCGATTCAGCGGAATGCGCAGGGCGCTTTTGTCTACGTCATCAAGAGCGATCAAACCGCGGAGCTTCACCCCGTTACACCTGGGACGACCGACGGCACTCTTACCGCCGTGGACGGACTTCAGCCGGGAGAGACAGTAGCCATCAACGGTTTTGACAAACTCCAGGAAGGCGCGAAAGTAAGCGTGCGCGCGCCCGCCAATTCGAATGGCTCCGCTCAACCTTCCAAACCAGCTCAGGCAACTCCAGGTCAGCCTGCGAATCAAGACGGCAAAGCCGCGGGCGGCAAACAGGGAGGCTCTTCGCGGTGAGCCCGTCTCGTCCGTTCATCTTGCGGCCGGTGGCGACGTCGCTTCTGATGGCCGCGATTCTGCTGGTGGGCTTCGTAGCCTTCCTGCAATTGCCGGTGTCCGCGCTGCCGGAAGTGGATTACCCCACCATCCAGGTGGTGACGTTCTATCCCGGAGCGAGCCCGGATGTAATGGCATCCGCGGTGACCGCTCCGCTGGAGCGGCAGTTTGGTCAAGTGCCCGGCCTGAACCAAATGACTTCCACGAGTTCAGACGGCAGCTCCATCGTCGTTCTGCAATTTTCCCTTGACCTAAACATCGACGTGGCCGAGCAAGAGGTGCAAGCGTCGATTAATGCCGCGCAAAGCTACCTTCCCAGCGACTTGCCCTCTCCCCCGATCTACAGCAAGACGAATCCGGCCGACACGCCGATTCTGACTCTGGCGCTGACTTCAAAGACCATTCCGCTCTCGCAGGTGGAGGATCTGGCGGATACGCGCTTCGCGCAGAAAATTTCTCAGTTGCCCGGTGTTGGGCTTGTCAGTATCAGCGGCGGGCAAAAACCCGCCGTACGTGTCCGCGTAAATCCCACGCAACTCTCGCACTACGGCATCAACCTGGAAGATGTCCGCACCGCCCTGCAGCAAACCAGCCTGGACCAGGCGAAGGGCAATTTTGACGGGCCGCAGCAGGATTACCAGATTCAGTCCAACGACCAATTGATGACCAGCGCGGATTTCCAAAAGGTCATCATCGCCTACCACAACGGTTCGCCGGTAAAGCTTTCAGATGTGGCCTCCGTGGAAGACGGCATCGAGAATGTCCGGCAAGCCGCGTGGATGAATGAGACTCCGGCGGTCATCGTCAACATTCAGCGGCAACCCGGCGCGAACATCATTCAGGTTGTCGACCGCGTTGTGAAGCTTTTGCCCTTGCTGAAGAGCAATTTGCCGGCGGCGGTTCAAATTGATGTTTTGACGGACAGGACTACAACCATCCGCGCGTCGGTGGCGGATGTTGAATTCGAATTGATGCTCACGGTCGCCCTGGTGGTTATGGTGATTTTTCTTTTCCTGCGGAATCTGGCGGCCACCATCATTCCGAGCGTCGCGGTGCCGCTTTCCATCGTCGGTACCTTTGGCGTGATGTATATGGCGGGGTTCAGCCTGAACAACCTGACGCTGATGGCGCTGACGATTTCGACGGGCTTCGTCGTGGATGACGCCATCGTGATGATTGAGAATATCATCCGCTTCCTCGAAGAAGGTGTCCCGCCGCTGGAAGCCGCGCTAAAAGGATCCGAGCAGATCGGATTCACCATCGTGTCGCTGACGATTTCGTTGATCGCCGTGCTGATTCCCCTTCTTTTCATGGGCGATATCGTTGGGCGGCTGTTCCGGGAGTTTGCCATCACGCTCAGCGTAACGATTCTGGTGTCCGCGGTTGTCTCGCTGACGCTCACGCCCATGATGTGCTCGCGCCTGCTGAAGGACTCGCACGGGAAGAAGCAGAGCCGCTTCTACATAGCTTCCGAGCACGCCTTTGAACGCATCATCGCGTTCTATGGCCGGACTCTGAAATGGGTCCTCAAGCATCAGCCCGCCACGTTGCTGATCGCCGTGGCTACGCTCGTGTTAACGATCGTTCTTTATGTCATCGTACCGAAGGGCTTCTTCCCCGTTCAGGACACCGGGATTATCCAGGGCATTTCGGAAGCAACGCAGTCCATCTCGTTTCCCGCGATGTCGCAAAGGCAGCAGCAACTCGCCCACGCCATTCTGCAAGATCCGGCGGTAGCGGGAGTTTCTTCGTTCATTGGTGTGGATGGAACAAACTCAACACTGAACAGCGGGCGCATTCAAATCAATCTGAAACCGCTCGCTGAGCGCGGTATCAACGCGTCTGACGTCATCCGGCGATTGCAACCACAACTCGAGAAAGTCGATGGCATTACACTTTACATGCAGCCGGTGCAAGACTTGACCGTTGAGGATCGCGTGAGCCGCACGCAGTATCAGTACACGCTGGAAGACCCCGATCCGGTGGAACTCAACCTCTGGACGGCGAAGCTGATGGCCAAGCTCTCGGCTCTGCCGGAACTCCGCGACCTGGCTACCGACCAGCAGAATTCCGGGCTGGCCGCGTCGCTGGTCGTCGATCGCGTGACCGCCTCGCGCATGGGCATTACGCCGCAAGCGATCGACCAGACGCTTTACGACGCGTTCGGCCAGCGGCAAGTCTCGACAATGTATACGCAGCTAAATCAGTACCACATTGTTTTGGAGGCGCAGCCCGATTTTCAGACCAACCCTTCCAAGCTGCAGGATATTTACGTGCGTTCGGCCACCGCTCCCAGCGCGTTGACAACGGGATCTTCCGGCACGGTCACCGCAACGAGCGCTTCGGGTGGCTCCGCTTCGTCCACCGCGAGCCCAAGGGCTTCCACCAACACGGCGGCCAGCACCGGCTCGGCTTCACCCGGCGCCGTAACTACGATTAATGGCGCCGCAGTACCCCTCAGTGCCTTTACGCATTTCGAAATGAAGAACGGGCCGCTTTCCGTCAACCATCAAGGCCAATTCCCCGTCGTGACCATCTCCTTTAACCTGGCACCCAATGCTTCTCTCGGAGAGGCCACCAAAGCCATTGATAAGGTCCAGCAGGAAATTGGGATGCCCTTGAGCGTTCAAAGCGCATTTCAGGGCACCGCGGCATCGTTCCAGGCCTCTTTAACCAATGAACCAATTCTCATCCTGGCTGCCCTCGTCACGGTCTACATCGTTTTGGGAGTCCTCTACGAGAGCTACATCCACCCGATTACGATTCTCTCCACTCTGCCTTCCGCGGGAGTCGGCGCGATTCTGGCTCTGCTGATTTGCGGCTCGGAGCTGAGTGTCGTCGCACTGATTGGAATTATCCTGCTTATCGGCATAGTGAAGAAAAACGGAATCATGATGATCGACTTTGCGCTGGAGGCGGAACGCAAAGACGGCAAAAAGCCCGAAGACGCGATCTTCGAAGCATGTTTGCTGCGCTTCCGTCCCATTATGATGACCACCATGGCCGCGCTGCTGGGAGGCTTGCCCCTTGCCTTGGGCAGCGGCATCGGTTCAGAACTTCGCCGGCCGCTGGGCATTGCCATGGTGGGCGGTTTGCTGCTGAGCCAGGTTCTAACGCTTTACACGACTCCGGTGATTTACATTTTCTTTGACCGGCTCGCGCACCGATTCACCTCGCGCCGCAGCTTGGAGGGTGGCGCCGAGGCCGTGCCGGCGGATTAGTCCGATGAGCTTATCTTCTCCATTCATCCAACGGCCAGTGGCCACAACCCTGTTGACCGCCGCGATCGCGCTCGCAGGTGCCGTGGCATTTCGCGTGCTGCCTGTCTCCGCGCTTCCCCAAATTGATTTCCCAACAATCTCTGTGAGCGCCAGTTTGCCGGGAGCAAGTCCGGAAATCATGGCCTCTTCGATTGCCACGCCACTCGAGCGCCAGTTCGGAAGAATCGCAGGCGTCAATGAGATGACCTCGTCGAGCTATCTCGGCACCACCGGCATCACCTTGCAGTTCGATCTGAACCGCAACATTGATGGCGCGGCGCGTGACGTGCAAGCGGCCATCAACGCGGCGCGCAGCTATCTGCCTTCGAATCTGCCCAGCAATCCCACCTATCGAAAAGTCAACCCCGCCGACGCTCCCATCATGATCCTGGCGCTTACTTCCTCCGTGTATGATCGCGGAAAACTTTACGACGCGGCTTCCACCATCATGCAGCAACGCCTTTCGCAAGTGCAGGGCGTCGGCCAGGTCAGCGTCGGAGGCAGTTCCCTCCCCGGCGTACGGGTGGACGTCAACCCAACACAACTGAACAGTTTTGGGCTGGGTTTGCAAGACGTTAGTGCCATGCTCAGCCGCCAGAACGCCAATTCGCCGAAAGGGCAGCTCGTCAACGGGACCACCAGCGCGGACATTGTCACGAACGACCAGCTGTTGAAGGCCGTTGACTACATGCCGCTGATCGTGGGTTACCACAACGGCGCGGCAGTCAAGTTGACGGATGTGGCCAACGTGCAGGATTCCACGGAAAACCTGCGCGCCGCGGGTTTCGTGAATGGCAAGCCTTCCGTCCTTATCATTGTGTTTCGCCAGCCGGGCGCGAACATTATCGATACCGTTGACCGCGTGCGCGAGGCGATTCCCGCCCTCAAGGCTTCCATCCCCACCGCGATTGATGTCCGAGTCGCACTCGACCGGACGCAAACCATCCGGGCCTCCGTCAAGGATGTGGAGCGCACGCTGATCATTTCGGTGGGCCTGGTCATTCTTGTGGTGTTTCTTTTTTTGCGGAATGTGCGCGCCACGCTAATCCCCAGCGTCGCGGTTCCCGTCTCGCTGATTGGCACGTTTGGCGTCATGTATCTCTGCAATTACAGCATCGACAATTTGTCCCTCATGGCTCTGACCATCGCCACGGGCTTCGTCGTGGACGATGCCATCGTGGTGATCGAGAACATCACGCGCTACATCGAAGAGGGCATGCCGCCGATGCAGGCGGCTCTAAAAGGCGCCAGCGAAATCGGATTTACAGTGCTTTCCATCAGCGTTTCCCTGGTGGCCGTGTTTATCCCCATCCTGATGATGGGCGGGATTGTGGGCCGGCTCTTCCGCGAATTTGCGGTGACGCTCTCAGTGGCGATCATCGTTTCCCTGTTGGTTTCCCTCACCACTACGCCCATGATGTGCTCCCGCCTCCTGAAACACATCCGCGATGACCAGCATGGCAAGATGTTTCGCGCCTCGGAACGGGTTTTCCAGCGGACACTGCGGACCTACGAACGAAGTCTTGGCTGGGTCCTGGAGCACTCCGCCTTGACGCTTCTGGTGCTAGTCATCACGGTCGCCGTCAACGTTTATCTGCTTTGGATTGTGCCGAAGGGTTTCTTTCCGCAACAAGATAACGGGACGGTCTCCGGCGGCATTCAGGGCCCGCAAGACACTTCCTTTCAGGCCATGCAGGTGGCGGTGGCACGAATCGTGGATGTGGTGAAAACCGATCCCGCCGTGGACAGCGTCATGGCTTTCACCGGCGGCGGAGGCGCGACCAACAGCGGAAATCTATTTCTTGGCCTCAAGCCTCTCCAGGAGCGCAAGATCTCTGCCAGCGCGGTTATAGACCGGCTGCGGCCGAAACTGCAGGCGGTACCGGGCGCAAACACCTTCATGCAGGCGGGACAGGATTTGCGGATCGGCGGCCGCGGAAGCAGTGCGCAATATCAATACACCATTCAGAGCGACAACTTGCAGGATCTGGTTCAGTGGGGTCCGGTGCTGCTGCAACAAATGAGAAAGTTGCGTATTCTGACCGACGTCAATACGGACCAGCAGAACAGCGGCCTTCAGATGATGCTGGCTTACGATCGCGCCACCGCTTCACGGCTGGGCATCACTCCGCAGACGCTCGATTCGACCTTGTATCAAGCGTTTGGCCAGGCGCAGGTTTCTACGATGTATACCGGCATCAATCAATATCACGTGGTTCTCGAAGTGGAACCGAAGTTTTGGCAGTCGCCGGTGAGCTTGCAGGACGTATACATCCGTTCCGCCCAGGGCGGCGCCGTTCCTCTGAGCGCCGTCGCGCGTTACGAACCTACCACCGCTCCCCTGGCGGTCAATCACCAGGGCCAATATCCCTCTGTGACCGTCTCCTTCAATCTCGCACCCGGCGTGGCTCTGAGCGATGCCTCGAGAGCCGTCCTCGACATGGAACAAAAGGTCGGCATGCCTAACACCATTCGCGGGATGTTTTCCGGAACTCTTCAGGCGTTTCAATCTTCCCTCTCCAGCGAACCGGTTCTTATCATTACTGCCTTACTGGCCGTTTATATCGTCCTGGGCATTCTGTATGAGAGTTTCATCCATCCCATCACGATTCTCTCCACGCTGCCTTCCGCCGGCGTCGGGGCGGTGCTCGCTCTGATGCTCTTTCACACCGACCTCAGCGTCATCGCACTCATCGGAATTATTCTGCTGATCGGCATTGTGAAGAAAAACGCCATCATGATGATTGACTTCGCCCTGGCCGCGGAACGAAACGATGGAAAAAACCCTAAAGAAGCCATTTTTCAGGCGTGCATCCTGCGCTTTCGCCCTATTCTCATGACCACCATGGCTGCCCTCTTTGGCGCGTTGCCGCTGGCTCTGGGCACTGGAACAGGTTCGGAGCTTCGCCGGCCTCTTGGCATCACGATTATTGGCGGCCTGATTCTGAGTCAGATGCTGACTCTTTACACCACCCCGGTGGTTTATTTGTCGCTGGATCGGCTGAGGGTCCGCTGGTTGCATGCCCACGGAAAATCGGAGCGCCAGGAACAGCTTGAGTCTTTTGGATGAGGACGCAGACACGAGATAATTTCTTGCGCAGAACCAGAACCTCGAGACTCCAATCGCCAGGGAGGCAGGGAGAGATGCAATTGAGAATCCGCGGACGGGCGACTGTGACACTGCTAGGCAGCCTTTTGCTGCTGCAAGGCTGCAACGTCGGCCCTAAATACAATCGCCCCGCCGTGCAAGCTCCAGGAAGCTTCAAGGAAGTTACACCCGAAGATCTGAAGAGCATGGATGGCTGGAAAGTAGCGCAACCGCAGGACAGTACGCTCCACGGAAAATGGTGGGAAATTTTCCAGGACCCCCAACTGAACGCGCTGGAAGAACAAGTCAATATTTCGAACCAAAACGTTGCCGCCGCGTTTGCCAACTTCATGGCTGCCCGCGCCCTGGTCCGCGAGGCACGCGCGCAGTATTTTCCTACCGTCTCGGTTGGCCCCAGTATTCTCCGCCAGCACCAGCCAAGTTCCACCAGCTCCGCCAACAGTTCCTTTTCCGGAAGGACGTTTGTCTCTTACTCATTTCCCTTTGACGCGTCCTGGACCCCGGACTTGTGGGGACGCGTGCGCAACACGGTGCGGGCCAACGTCGCGAATGCGCAAGCCTCCGCCGCCGATCTCGAAAACACCCTGCTCACGGCCCAGGCGGAACTCGCCGTCGACTACTTCCAACTGCATGGCCAGGACGCCCTGAAGCGACTTCTCGATTCCACGGTAGAAGCCGACGAGAAGTCGCTGGAGTTAACGAAAGCCCTCTACGAAACGGGGATTGACTCCGATGAGGCCGTGGGCCAGGCGGAAACGCAATTGGATCAGAATCGGGCGGCCGACACGAATCTCGGCATTCTCCGCGCTCAATTCGAGAACGCCATCGCCTTGCTCGTCGGCCAGCCCGCTTCGAACCTGACGATTGCCGTCGAACCGCTGAAGGCTTCGCCCCCCGCGGTCCCCTTTGGGATTCCCGCTCAACTTCTGGAGCGCCGCCCCGACGTGGCGGCTTCCGAGCGGCTGATGGAGCAAGCCAACGCACAAATTGGCGTCGCTCGCGCTGCCTATTTTCCTACAGTCACACTAGGTGGCTCAGCAGGCTTTCAAACAACAAATGGCGCCACCTGGTTCTCCTGGCCCAGCCGCGTTTGGTCCGTGGGTCCCACCGTTTCGCAATCGATTTACGATGGCGGACTGCGGCGCGCCACCGTCGAGCAAAATCGCGCGCTTTATGACCAAACCGTGGCCACGTACCGCAATACGGTTCTGACGGCGTTCCAGCAGGTGGAAGACGACCTCGCGACCCTGCGGATTCTGTCGCTGGAAATTCAACAACAGGATGAGGCGGTGAAGGCAGCGCAACGCGTGCTCACTCTGGCCACGGATCGCTATCGTCTCGGCATCGACCCGTACCTCAACGTCATCACGGCGCAAACCAGCCTTCTCAGCAACGAACAAACCGCTCTCAATCTGCGCATTCAGCAAATCGTATCCAGCGTTCAGCTGATCGAAGCGCTCGGCGGCGGCTGGGACTCTTCCACATTGCCGAATTCTCGCCAGATTACTTCGCGGGAGACGGTCCCGCCGGCCCCCGCGCCTAAATCCACATCACCCGATGCTCCACAAAAACCCTCTTCGCCGAGCCCCTGAGTCTTTTTCTAAGGCTTCTTGCGATTTCACGCGGCCGCCCGAAGTACAGAAAATCCGGATGTTAGAAGGGGAAAACTCATGAAGCGCGCCACTTTCTTCACGCTGTCAATCTCTCTGCTCGCTGCCTCTCTTTGCAACGCGCAGTCGAAGCTTTCCGCGAAATGGGAGGAGTTGACCGCCGCGGACTTTCGCCAGGCCATTCAACAATCCAAGGGCACTTGCCTGCTCCCCTTCGGCATCCTCGAAAAGCATGGAGCGCATTTGCCACTGGGTACCGACCTGCTGAATGTCCGCTATGCGTCCCTGCATGCAGTCGAACAGGAATACGCCGTGATTTTTCCCGAGTACTACTTCGGTCAGATTTTCGAAGCCAAACACGAACCCGGAACGGTCGCCTACAGCCTGGACCTGCAGCTCAGGATGCTTCAGGAAACCACCGATGAAATGGCTCGCAACGGCTGCAAAAAGATTGTCATCGTCAACGGGCATGGTGGAAATGAACACTTGCTCCCGCTCTTCGCGCAGTCGCAGCTCGACCGGCCCCGCGACTATGTGGTATACGTCCTCGATGGGGAGAGGAGCCTCCCCGGCGGCCCGGCGAAGAAATCCACCGGCATTGACTACCACGCTGGAGAAAATGAAACTTCAAATACCATGGTCTCGCGCCCCGACCTGGTCCATCTGGACCGCGCCGCTAGCGAATCCGGCGCCGACCAGAAGCGCGTGATTCTCCCTGAAAATATCTATACCGGAATCTGGTGGTACGCGCGGTTTCCAAATCACTACTCGGGCGATGGTTCCGTGGCCACCAAAGAGCTCGGCGAATGGAATATGAAAGGCTGGATTGCGGCCACCGTGGTAGCCATTCGTGCCGCCAAAGCCGACGATCAAAGCCTCAAGCTCCAAAACGAATTCTACGAAAAGAGCAAGCATCCCTTGGACACGCGTCCGTAACGGAATACTTTGTTCAGCGAATTCTCTTTAGCGGAATTGTGCAGGCTGGACCGAATTTCGATTGCGAAACCGTTAGCGGGATTTGCGCAGTTGTTCGATCCACCGGGAGAGGATTGCAACGTACGGCGCTTCCAGGTCCATGAATTCGATGCCCATGCCGATGCGCGGCTTAACGATGCGCACCACGCCGAGCGCTTCCACTTTCTGGTCCTTCCGTGTCAGCGTCATGCGTACCCGGGTATTCGAAGGCAGCGGCTTGCTGGTACAAATGAACACCCCGCCCATGGAAATGTCCGAGGTCACGCCTTCCATGCGGTTGCCAGATTCCAGCTCGAGCAGTTCGATATCGGCTGCAAATGGGTAGCGGATGCAATACCGGCGATCACGGATGGAAAGGCTCTGTCCGTCGCCTTTAGCGGTTCGTTCGTCCATGGAGATAACGTTGCCCACTGTAGTTGATGCCGGGAATAATGGTGTTAATGCTGCTGTCCACGTATCGTTCCCGTACCTGATAGTTTGCCCGAAAACCGGCCGGGTCAGGGACTTTCCCGTCGAATCCCATGCCAAAAAGACAACACCGGTGGATTCTTGTCCCCTGCGCTTTGGCAACGCCGTGTTATTAGTTGGAACGACAAGGCCGCTCCTCGCTCGTCTTTTCACCCCGGAATTGCATGCTAGCCTGAGTAGAGACCTTCTCTCTGAGCGCCATGACTACAGAATCCGACGGACTAAGACAGAGCGACCGCGTCAGTTTCCGCATGCCCGTCGAGGCATCGTGGGTGACGGCCACCGGCACGCCCGTCAAGCATACGGCCGAAACGCTGCTGGTCAGCCGCAACGGCGGCGTTCTGCGTCTCACCGAGAAACTCTCCATGGGTCAGGAACTCCACCTGCGCCGCCATCACGAAGGCGACCACTGGAAAAGCACGCGCGCCCGCGTCGTCGCCGAAATTGATCAGGAGCCCACCGGCTTTCTCTACGCCATTCACCTTCTCGAAGCGCGCTCCGATTTCTGGGACATCGAATTCCCCGCTCTGCACAAGGCCGAAGAAGCCCTCGCCCGCCTGCTCATGGAGTGCAGCTTCTGTCAGCGCCGCGAAGTCGTTTACCTCAACGAACTCGAATTGAAATCCTTCGAAGTCCGCAAATGCGTCGCGCGCGTCTGCCGCCACTGTGACTCGCCTTCCATTTGGATCGAATCGCAGTCCGAAGTTCGTGCCATTGACAACAACTCCGGCCAGCCGACCGTGGAAGAACGTGTCATTCCCCGCCGTAACCGCACGCGCATCAAGGCCCGCATCCTCGCCTGCATCCGCCGCCGCGGCTTCCAGGAAGAAATCGCCGTTTGCGAGGATCTTTCCAAGGGTGGCCTCAGCTTCCGCAGCCGCAATCAGTATGCCGAAGGCTCCCGCGTCGAGGTCGCCGTCCCGTTCACTCCCGGCACCGGCGCGATCTTCGTCCCCATCCGCATCGTCTTCTCCCAAGCCATCCCCACCGCTGGCCTCTACCGCCACGGGGCCGCCTACATCAAGCCTCCTCTCGACATCTGAGCACGCCGGCCTCTCTCGGGCACCCTGCGCCACCAGATCTCTGACCGCCCTTAGAGCCTCTCGCCTCTTTATTCAGGATGGTCATCGCGCTGCACTGCCATTGACCCTCAAGACGAGCTAGTTGGGAGCTTCTAATCTCAGCTTGGTTCCAGTCCCATTACTCCCAAGTTGCACGAATTGTTTCATAACTGTCCAAGAATAGACAGACAGCACTGTTTTTAGATCTCAAAATGCCGTCTTCACAGAGTTCCGCACCTAGCCTTGCTCTGCGAATCCTTCTGGAGGAAATAATGAGATTTCGCGGCATTTTTTTATTGCTTTTCCTGGCGTTGGCATCGAATGCCTATGCCCAGGCGCCCCAGTTGCAAACAGCGAGCAATTTTGCAGTGCTGGCCGGTGCCGGCATCACGAGCGCGGACTCGCGAACCACGATTGTCGGTGATGTAGGAAGTTCTCCCACACCCACGATCACGGGACTCTTGGCAACCCAGGTCACCGGCACGTTGTACACGCCCGCGTTCGGTCTGACATCACCAAAGGAAGACCTAACACTCGCATACGCTGACGCGGCCCGCAGGGTCTGTCCGGCGACGAATGACCTTACTGGCGTTGATCTGGGCGGACTTAATCTGGGCCCGGGAGTTTACTGCTTTTCGTCAACGGCGCTGCTGACCGGCACTCTGACACTGACCGGCAGTTCCACCGACGTTTGGATCTTTCAGATCGGCAGCGCGCTGACGACTGCCACGGGTGCCACCGTGGCTTTTGCCGGCGGCGCGTCGCCCTGCAATGTCTTCTGGGAGGTAGGCTCCTCCGCGACCATACTGGCAGGCAACAACTTTGCGGGAACCATAATGGCGGGAACGAGCATCACGCTCAACGGCGGCACCCTCACAGGCCGAGCACTGGCCAGAAGCGGTTCGGTCACCATCAGCGGTAACGAAACCATAGTCAACGCATGTTCGGGATCGACCGTCGTGCCGACCGTCGTACTCTCCCCTGTAAACTCGTCAATTATTTGCGGCACCGCCGGTTCTTCCATCACCAAAACCGCGGTCGTCTTGTCGAACGGGATTCCTGTCGCGGGAACCATCGTGACCTTTACAATCACCGGGCCGGACTCTGCTCAGAGCGGAACCGCTATCACGGATGCTACCGGTTCAGCGACATTCACGATTGCGGCTCCCTCATCGTGTTTAGGACAAGATTCCGTTGTTGCCACTATAAACGGCGGGACGGTTAGCTCGAACACCACCCTTGCGACGTTTTCGGGTCCAAGTTCAGGGTCATTTTGTTCGACGGCGCCATCTCCTACGGTCACCGTTCTAACTCAGACGCCAGGTCCGCCGAAGCAGGTTGTCTTCTCGGTTCAATCCTCAGGCGGATTGTTTTCAGTCGTAGCCAATACTCCCCCGACTACAAATGCTACCGTCACTATCCCGTCGTTCGACAATGGGTCGACCCTGGCTCTTGGAGTCACCGCCACAAAGATCAATCAGTCGGCTTCCGCCGTGGTGGAACTGACTGTTACAGACCTTTGTGGCAACACAATTGTATTTGACCCGGTCTTTGCAACAATCACTATTCCCGCAGTCCAGTCCCACTCGAAGGTCCAAGCTGCGGCAAAATTTGATTTTGATCACCGGATCGTTGCTGACTTCAGCGGCGTCGCTCGCACAGAGGGGATCGTACTCCTTCAGAACAGTACCCCTGGTGTGGAATCGCTGGTGATCACCGTCAATGGGACCAAGTTTAAAACTCAGCTTTCGGATGGGCAAACCAAAAAGCTCGAGATCTCGTCCGCTTTGTTCCATGGAACCAACAAGGTTAGGGTCGCTGTTTTCGGAGACTCGGGAAGCTCTCTCGATTTGACCATCTCCGACGGAAAGTAATCGCACTGCCGGGTTCGCTCCTCCCATTCTGCAAGCCAGCCTGGGTAGAGCGGACCCGGGCATCACCGAGGCCCAGATCGGCGTCGCCTCAACTATCGATTAGGGGAGTTGGCCGGTCCGGCCAATTCTCTGAAGGACCAAGCGGACCGGTCGAACGACGTAATAGGCGGCAGAGAGCGCGTTCGGCAGGGGCAGAAACCAGCGGTCACGTTCACTCGGTCTTAGTTTAGGCAAAAAGTACCGGAGGAAGATTTTCGCCCGGTCCCGGAAGCGTTCACGGATCTCCATCTGTGAAGTAATGCCGCCCTGCAAACCCCAGCGTTCGCCTGGCTCTTCGCAGAGGCGGGTCCGGGCTTGCGCAGCAAAGGCCTTCGCTCTTCGATCGATCTTCAAATTTTGCGCGAGTTTTCGCGGCACGACCGCCCCCAGCAAATCCTGCGCTAGGAGAAGCCCAGTCCCAAGGACACGCTTTAGGCCCAGTGCATCCGCTTCACGCAGCACGAACTGCCAGTCTAAATCAAAGACCGCCAGGATTTCGGCGATGTCGCAGATCAACTTGAGTTGCACCCACTGGTGCTTGGCCGCGTGCATGGCGAGAACCAACAGATAGGTTTCCAGCCTCAGACTTCGCAGCTCTGTTCCCGCTATGGAGATCGTCTCCAGCTGCTGCAGGAACCGCTCGGGATCTCCCGGAAGGCACGCGGATCTGTTGGTGAATCGCCAGTGCAGATCCAAACGTACCTTGCCATCCACGCGATAAAACAGCATTTCGTGGTGCTGGCCCAGGAGATGGCTCACATCGCCGGTGTCCACCCTCTCCGGCGCGTAATCCCTGTCAAGCAGGAGGCGCCGAGCCCGCAGGGCATCCTGCTCGCAAACCATGATGTCTAGATCGCCGAATCCTCGCAGCGACAAATCGCCATAGAGCCGGACTGCCAGTGCAGGCCCCTTATACGTCACTGCCGGAATACCCTGCGAGTCCAGGAAGCCGAGTACATGAACCAATTCGTCGGCGAGCAGCCGGCTCTCTGCGGCAAGCGCTTCGTTGCGCTCTCGTAGCGGCTCCATCACCCCGCTCGGCACAAGATCCGGACAGTTTCGCTGAAGATTCCGATAGGTGAGCGCTACCGTGTCGTGACGCAGCACCAGTCGTATGAATTGAACCCAATCGATCTCTTTCCGGGCGGCCGCTCGGATCCGCCGCGTCAGTTCCACGCTGCTCCGAGTGCGCGCACACAGGAGAAGAAGTTCCATTTCTGCGCGTGTCGCCGGCCCGGGGAGTTGCCGAGTCGCTTCCGGCATGGTTTTGTTCCGCATCATGAGCACAGCATCTCCCGGAATCGAACGGAGAGCTGATCAAAATCGCGCCCCGTCTCGAGGCGGTAGCACGGCGTAGACGTCACGAGTTCGCTTAGCGCATCCAAATGAGCCCGGCACGAGTTCGCTTCCGTCAGCAACACGTTGGGAACCATCTCCAACAGCGCTTCGTCAGGATCCATCCTTGTGACCACGCTGCTTTCGGACTTCGCAATGCGGGGAATCACAACCGCTGCAGGCCGCGCCTCGGGCGCCACCTTCGCGCCATACACTTGCATCAGGTGGATTTGCTTCTTCCGCCATCCGCGACGCTTGGGAGCGCCCAGGAGAAAACTCAACTCCGGGAAAAAGGAGGCGGTTTGCTCGCTGACGTCCACCTCCTCAGGAAATGCCAGAACTTGCAACCCATCTGTCCGGCCAACTAGAAAGACCATGTCGTCGCTCATGTAGTCAAACTTTGCTCTGACCGATGCGACCGTTAGCGTGGACTTGCCTGCCCCACTTGTGCCTGGGATCAGCAGGCACTTGCCGTTCGCGCTCAATCCGCCGGCGTGCAGGCTGTACAGCCCGCGCCGCTTCAATATTTCCACCAGGCAGATCGTGAATAGAAGATGAGTGGCGAGCCATAGGTTATCAATTTCCGGCTCGCGCACAGAGAAGCACGCGGAACCCGCGCCGGGGTTGCACAATACCCGCACGCGATCTTCGTAACCAAGGTAGAGTTGGTCTTTGGCTTCAAAGTAGCTGGCTTCGCCGCTCTCCAGTTGATATATAGGTTTTCCTCGCCCCGGCGGTTTTTCCAAGCGGTGTGCTTTGGCGCTCGAAACGCACTCGAAGTCGAATGAAATAGTCTCCGCGCACGCCCCATTCGAAGGCAGCATTTGGAACCGCGCATCGAGGCAAGTCGCAATTGCGGCCGAGGACGTCACCTTTAGATTCAAGCCGTGGAAACCGTAAGTGCGCGTGTGCCGGCTATCGTTCACGTTCTTGATTGCTCCAGTTCAGTATTTCCGGAGGCTTTCACTCCTCGGCGGGCTGCGCCTGAAATGCGGTACATCACCGTATACACAGGTCGCGGATCCTGCGTTTCCAGAAAGGGCACTCCGTCTTTGACCAGCCAGCAATGGCCGACAAACTCTTCCTGCAACCTGCCCACGCCGAAGCACAGGGACACGTCCAAGCCGTCCCGGCGCAAGAAGTAATATCGCGTTACGCCGCGCGTGAGACATCCCGGGTGTATCAGCGGCCGGCCCTCGCGAATCGCAATTTCCACGTACGCCGCAATCTGTTCAACTCGATCTCTTTCCGCCATCCCTTGGATTTTCGGTTCCAGAAGCGCTTCCACTCGCCATAACTTTAGCCGCAGGAGGATCGGAACGACGGCGGCAAAGAACAATATCTGAAGAAAGAGAAATACATCGCGGTTGGATCGTCTACCCATGCTTGTCCTAAGCCCTTGGTGTGTCCACAGAGATCGCCATCAATCGAACCGCGACTTCCGAAGCCCTGCGAACACCTCGGCAACACTGGCGGAGCCGCATTCGGATCCTCTTTAGCCACGGACGACGGTTGGCGGGACGTGCCGTCGCGCGATTGCGTGAGACGGACAATTCGAGTCGCATGGCCTCGCTTATGGCGATCCCTGAGGCGCACTGCAGTCTTCGAAACCCATGCCAGCTCCGTTGCACTCGACAATCAGCTTCTTGCTTCGCAGCGCATCGAGCAATTCCAGAACGTCCGTCTCGACCATTTCAGTGGGCGCACCGTACTCCTTCGCCACAATGCACACCATTTGCGCCACCCCATGCGTTCCGTCGCAAAGCTCCCAGATTCTGTTACCTACCTCGTTCAGCGCGTAGTAGCTCCCGTCATCCATATTGAAGAGCAACGCATCCTGCAACCCTTTTTGCACAACAATCTGCTCTTGACGTCTGGGGCGGCCATCAAAGTTTGTTATCTCTTTCATCGTTTTTCTCGGTTACTCAATCTCTACGCCTTTTTAAGGTGAAACCTCTGTCCTTTTGGCGATGCATAGCCATGCGAACGGATACACGCATGTCTTTATAACCGTCGCATGTCGCCGTACGCAAACCGTGTGCCTGAGGCTTCCGGGGGCAAGGAGTCAGCTCCGGAACCCCTAAACCACCGCTCCTTGCTCCCGCCGGCCGTGAGTACCAGTCTTCCTAAAAACTGAACTTGGTCACCACCCTCAATAGGCCCAGACACTTCAGACTCGGCTTCACATATTTCTTCATGGTTTACTTCCTCTTTCCTCTTCACACGGTTCGCGTTCGACTGGGTGAAAATATTCGATTGGCATAAGACAACCGCTTCCGGTTTTCTGCTGCTTTTTGCGCTGCTTTTCGATGTAGCTGGGGCAAGCAGTTTTCGCCTGTCCAACCGCAAAACACGCCGCCAGGAACTCTGCCATCCGTCTTTTCCTCCAGTGATCGTAAGTGCCAGTATCTCCACTGTAGTTGCAGAATGGCGTTTCCCTGTGGCTCCCCGGACGCCTCACCGCGGCGCCTGGAATGAAGCGGCTGGACGATTCGCAACAAAAACTCCCGCTTTCACTACACAGGACGCGAATCCTAAAAGGCGCATCCATTTTTGTCTGTTCACTTTTGTACACCTTCCGCCGATCGATTACGTTCACGCCATCACCGCGGTCGGCCCGAATAACCCGCTCCCCAATCTGGCAATCTCCCCTCGATCGAGCAAGAAAGCTTTCCCCCCACTGACAATTCAAAATAGCGCGAAGGGTGCTTGGTGTTGCCTTTTCTCCTCACTCTCCCGCATCAATGGTGACGAGCCTCACCCCTCCTCCCCACTAAGCCCCCAACTGCTCCACGGGCAATCTTTAGGATGTCTCACCAGTCCGCGAACCCTCAGTACTGTGAATTCCAGTTATTATTCATAAAAGATTGTTGACATACCGCTATTGGACGGGTGGCCCGGGCGTCAGGCGGGTGGCTAAGACACAAAACACTCGGCTGAGTCGGGGTGCCGCACCCTTCGGCGGGTGGATCACCCTTAACGCGCGGGACGATTTTGACTTTATCTTTGATCTTTATTTCTGGGGTGGCCTAGCCCTTCGTGGTCTTTATGAAGGGTGGGCCATTCTTCGCTTTGTCTTATCTCGTGGATACCGTTAACCCCTCCCCCGCGACCATCCAATCCTCAATCCTCCCCATTCCCTGCAAAACACTTAGCCTCTCGCCGATCCCATGCTATCCTCTCCCGTGTATCCCGAGCCCCATCCCCGCCCGCCAGTCTCTCACCCGCACCTGGCCTCCATTTCGTTCTGCTCTTCCCAACCTTCTAACCTTCCAACCTGTCAACATGAAAACGATGTTCAAACGCCCTCAAACTCTTCCCATCCATGGCCGTTACTTTTTCGCCAACACAACGCTTCCATAAGTCCTTTAGCCGCAACACTTATGGAGTCCCCCGCAAATATTGCAAACAAAAGACTTACAGCAAACCTAACTCCTTTAGATGCAACACTTACAAAAAACAGCGGGGTGGGGGTCCATCCATTTCTCAACATTCCAACCTTCAAACATTCCAACGTGTAACGATCTCCGCACAGGTCACCAAATTCCTGTCGTTACTTTGTTTTCAACCAGTTACGAATTGCCCATTTTCTATCCCCTTTGTTTTGACATTCATACATGTAATGGGGGGGGGTAGGGTGGGGGTCCCCGATGAAATACCTAAAGAATAACTTTAACTGTGCCGGCATCTCCACGAAAACAACCAACTTGCCGCGCCGGTCGTCCCTCCGAAGGCACACCGGGCTTTCTCGAAGGCCAACCGGCACACAGGTCACGGACGCCTTGTTCTTGTCTGTACTAACAACTAAAAACTTAAAACTAAGAACTCCGAAGCCAGGACCGCCGCTCCCGATCCTTCGGCGCGGCGCCTCTTTGCGGCCCTCAACGACTCTGCGATACACTCTGCGGATGGGAATTCTGCGGCGGCTCTCACGCTGGATGGGAACACAGGACCACATGACGCACATCGTTACCGGAAACATCGCTCCCGGATTTTCGCTCAAGTCGTTCGACAACAAGGAATACTCCCTCCACAGCCTCATGGAACGCGGTCCGGTCGTCGCCGCCTTCTTCAAAATTTCCTGTCCCGTCTGCCAATTCACGTTTCCCTTCCTCGAGCGCCTCCACAAACGCTACGGCGGCGACGGCGTCACGTTCCTCGGCATCTCCCAGGACGACGCGCGCGCTACAGCGCAATTCGCGAAGGAATATGGCATAACGTTTCCGATCCTGCTCGACGACGAAGACGGCTACCTGGTCTCCAACGCCTACGGCCTGACCAGCGTCCCCACCATTTTTCTGATCGACACCGACGGCACCGTAAAAGTCAGCTCCATGGGTTTTGACCGCAGAGATCTGGAAACCATCGCCGCCGAACTCGCCGAACGCCGCAAGATGGTTCTCGCCCCGCTCTTCCGCCCGGACGAAGTCGTCCCCGCGAACAAGCCGGGATGAGGCTCGAAAAACTAGGTCCGGTCCGGACCTCATTATGTGGAGTGCGGGAGTCGCGCTCCCGCTTTTGAGGCTGAAGAATTAGCAGCAAATCTCGAATCAAATTTATTCGAGTTCAGTTTCGAGAAATTCTTTTTTGTGTTTTGGTGCTCGTTTTCTCTTGTCGGGAATCACTCGAGTAACGGCAGGCGCAATTCCTGAATTTCGCGCCGCACGCCGCGCCTCTTTGCCTTTGTCGATTTTCTTTTTTCGCCGCTTCTTCATGCGGCATGATTCTACGACCATCGGAGGCCGTTCGTAAAAACGATTTTGAAAAACATCCTTCACGCGAACTGAGAAGTTTCCCAAAAGGCGTTGCCATCTGAAAGAACAAGGGCCGGCATTCAAACAAGCGTGGACCATCACTTGAAAACTGCGTACGACATTGGCGAGTACGCCGATTTCTCTGCAAGGAATTCGGCGCGTCAGAACGTAAATTGGACCTGCAAATCAATTCGGCGATTCGCAGTCGAAGAAGAATACGGTTGCCCCGCCAGCGAATTCGATTCGCCGAACAGCGGCGAACTCAGATTCCCAATCAGAGTTCCAACGTTCACGTTATTTAGTACGTTTCGCGCACTCACACTGAACGTCAAGTTGTAGCGATAGTTGGAAGGGGCGCCGCCAAACATCCCCCCGCCGCGGTCGCCTCCGCCTCCTCCGCGCGAGCCTCCGCCGCCGGGGCCACGGCCGAATGTGCCGCTTCCGCCCGGCCCGCCGCTGGCCGACGTTTCTTTCTTCTGTCCAAAACCAAACGTCTTGCTCAGCCGCAAATTCAGCGTAAAACGTCCAGGCCCAGTCGCGTCGTTGATTGGAATCAAAGACTGTCCCGCCGTCGGAAGCGTATTGAAGCAGCCAAATTTCGTTTGAACGATATTTGGTGGCGCGCCGGAGCCACATGTCGCGAAGGCGGGACGCGCGTTGAATTGCGCGTCGCCAAAAATATCCTGTCCCGTGGTGATATTAAACGGAATCCCCGAACTGGCGATCAGGAACGGGCTCAGGCGAAAACCGTACGGCGCACCGAAGGTGCCGCCAAAAAAAATGCGCTGGCGAATATCGAACGAGGCGCGGCCGTAATCCGCGCTGGGATCGAGCGGGATCGAGGGGAAATAGTTCGGGCCGCCAGTGTCACTGTTGGCATAGGTTAGCGCGTAGTAACCGAACAGCGAAAGGTCTTTGACGAATCCATGCGCCGTCGGAATGCGCACGCTGCCATTCACAATCAGTTGATTCTGCTTAAAAACACCCTCGGACTCAAACTGATAGTTGATGGGCTGCCCCGGAGCGATCTGCCGGACATTCGTAAAATCGGAATAAAACTGGTGAACGCCTCGAGAATTAAGATAGGTAAAGGAAAGGTTCGCGAATTTCGAAAGCTGCCTCTCCAGTGTTACACCCGTTTGCATGACGTAAGGAGTACGCAGATTGGGATTCGGCTTGTAAATCGCCTGCGTGGACGCCGCCGTCGTTGGAAAAGCCGGATTCGTGGGCAAAACGGTCTGGTTCTGGTCGAAGAACGCCGGGTTCTGAATCAGGAATTGTTGCTGGATGAAACCGTTTTGCAGCTCTTGTTGCAGAACCAGGTTCTCCGTGAAGCGGTCATAAAAAATGCCGTATCCTAGGCGCAGGATGGTTTTCGGCGTTTTGTTTTTTCCGTTTCCATCAATGCCCCAGGCGATGCCCAGACGCGGCGCAAAATCGGCATGGTCACCGAGATTGTTTTGCGTTTCATAACGAAGCCCGAAGCTCACCGTCACGTTGGGACGAAACTTGTAGTCATCCTGGACAAAAAGAGCCCCATCAAACCAGTTGACGCGAGCGGACGCTGCCCCAACTTGGTTGAAGTTCAACGAATAAAAGCTGGCGCCTCCGCCCTTCTGCTGGATTTGGGGGATGGTCAAACCTTGAGAGAGCCCCATCAAAGTAATCTGGTAGGCGTTGATGCCGGAAATCGTGGGGCAAGTGCTGGGAGGAGTGGGAACGTTGCAGCCGGTCCCCGTTGGATCGACACGGGAGCCGAACGAATACGCACCATTGAAGGAGGCGTCTGACGAACTCCTGTCTGTCGTATCGCGGAGTCGCCCGCCGATCTTCCACGAATGCATGCCGTGAGTAATGTAGGTGATGTCTTGCAGCTCGTAGCGGTCCTGTGTGGCGCTGCTCTTCCCGCTGGTGCTTCCGCCGCCGTTAAACGCGCCTGAGACGAAGATCGCCGGCGTGGTGGTCAAAGGATTTCCGTTTACGGTTGAGCGGATGTATTGAAAGCGCGTCTCGTTGATCATGGTCGGGCTGATGGTCTGGGTATCGGTAATCTGCAGGGTATGTTCCGTGCTGAAAGAATCCGTCGCCAAAGAAGCAAGATTGAAAGCGCCGCCATTCAAATCATTGGTCTCGTTGTTGTGCCAATACTGGTATCGCGCGCTCAGGGTATTGGACTGCGAGATTTGATAATCGAGCCGGGGGCTCAAATTGGTCCTGGTCTTCGGATTGGGCACTACAGCGCTAAAGGGAACAATCTGAAATGACGTGGGATCAACGATCTGCGCGCTGACGACGGATAAATCGTTGATGTCCCGCCGCTCGATGTTGAAGAAAAACGAAGCCTTTTTGCTCAGCGGACCGCCCACGTTGGCGCTGAATTGCGTGGTATCGTAGCCGGGCTGCTGGGTGCCCACCGGCAAGTGTTCGAATGGGTTGCGCGAGTTGAATCCCCCGGTATTTCCAGTGAAGAAAATCTGCCCGTGATACTGGTCGGTGCCGGGCTTTGTGAAAACTTCGATGCGGCCATATCCAAGCTTGTCGTATTCCGCGGAAAATGGATTCTGGTTGATTCGAATCTCACGAATCGATTCCTTCGGCGGGAGCTGTCCAGCCGTGAATCCATCAATGTAGATCTGGCCTCCATTGGGACCGGCCGAGGGGCCGGCCAGCGCTTGCAGTTCGGACTGCAGCTCATCGGGATCATCGGAAAGCGCATCGAGATCTTTTCCCTGGAGCACCACCATGCCCGCGTTGTTGGCCGGGTTCACGTCTACTTTCGTGGTCGTGTCGGTGACCTCCACACTTTGCTCTTCCATTTGAATGACCAGGCCGATATTCAATTGTTGGACTTTGCCGGCAACAATTTGGACATTGTCTTGCGTGAAAAGCGCGAAGTTTTTCGCCACTGCTTTCAGCGTGTAGGTTCCTGGGGCGAGAGACTTGAATTCATAAGCTCCTTCCCTGGTTGTCGTCGCATCCACAGATGCGCCGCTGGCGTTGGTCAGGCCCACAACGGCCTTGGGCACGGCCGCTCCGGAAGGATCGGTGACGACTCCACTCAGCCCCCCGGTGGGCATTTGAGCGTACGACGACGCAGCCAAACCGAAACTCAGCACGCAGGCAAACAAAGTTAGCAACACACTTCGCGTGAAACGAAAACTCATCAAGTCTCCTGGATGACGACTATTCTTGCTGGGGTTGCACGGCGTCAGGGTGTGGCCCCTTCCCCGCCGGGTGCCCCGCTCAGACTCCAGGGCGAGAGGATTGTGGAGGCGCTGCTATTGGGAGAGGCTGCGAGGATCGGCTCCACTCCACTGAGCAGCGTGATTGCGGAAGGAATTCCGTTTGACCCGCTCGCAGTTGCGACGATCATCACCACGTCGCCTTTCTGCATCTCGGCAAGAGTCGCAGCGGGCATGCGCAGGATGGCTTGCTGAAGATCGGCACCACCGCCGCCAGCGCCACCGGGCCTTTCCGTGCCTGCCGGTCCGCTCGCGCCTGTCCCACCTGCCGGTGGACCGGCCGGTTTCGACCCTGGCGCAGAAGATGCGGCAGAGCCGTTGGCGGCCTGGGGTGGCGCGTCAGTGGGAACACCCTTCAAGCGCATGGCGATGCGCTGGGCCACTGGGGCTGGAATTTTTCGGATTTGAGAATCCGGCGTGATTTTAAGGGTTACAGGCTTCTTGGTGGCCAGATCCACAACGGTAAGAGTACCGGCGGAAGCGTCAATCGCGGAAATGGTGCCGGCAATGTTTCGAAAACTGCCGGAGACGACTTCGTCGGCGGTTAGTTCGGTGCCATCGGCGTTGCGAGCGCCGCGAGCGCGAAGCTGATCGCCGGGTTTGATTTGATCGAGCGGGGCGGGCTTGGCATCGTCGAACTTCACGGAATCGGGGGCGTAACGACGGAGAATCGTGGCGTTCGAAAGATGAAGGGTGACGGTCTTTTTTTCGCCGACGGCGGGAAGCGAAATGGTGATGGTGTTACTGGCCGGATCCACGCCACTGACCAATCCGCCGGTGCCGTGCTTCTGCCATTCCTCGCGTTCGTGGGTTTGTTTTTCGGCGACGTCGGCCTGCTTCATGGCGACGACGGAGCGGGCGAGAATGGACTTTCCGTCGTCGGCCAGCCTGCCGAGAACGAGAATGCGATCTCCCGGTTGCAGGCTTTGCAGTTGAATGGGCGCGGCGTCCTTGAGGTCTTTTTGTCCGGGGGCCACGCGGACCAGTTTCGTTGCGTCTTGCACCAGAATGGTCACGTCGCTGCCAGCATCCGTGGTCAACGTAATGGTATTCCCGGAAATCGTCTTAATCGTTCCGACCGGCTTCGCCGCAGCCGGAGTTTGCGCCGCCGGAGGAGCTGCTTGCGCGCGCGCGGGACGGGAGGTGGCGGCGAGACTCACGCAAATCGCCGCTAACCGCAGTATTGTCTTTCGGGTATGCTTCGGGCCAAACGCCATCTTCAAATTCATCGCCCCTCTCAAGACAAAGTCCAGCTCCCCGCAAAGACTATTATGCCCTTCTGGACGCACACCTGGGTGTACGTTTACGTACAGGTTTAGACGTTCTTTACGGGGGAAATTGTTACAGCCGAAAATGACAATACGGTGAAAAAGACGGCCCCACTTCCCTATTTGGGATGAATGTGAACACGACGATCGATTGGCGGAAGAGTGTGGGAGTCAATTTAGAATTCGAAAGGCCAAGGCGGAAGGCGACCGACGGCCGAACCAAGTGCCAAGCGATGGATGGACACAAGATCGCATGCGGAAACCGCGGCCGCGCAATTCACGGCTTGGCTATTGGTTCTCCGAAGAATTCCCGGCTGGCAAGGCCGCGAGGGCCGTTACTAGATCCAGTCGCCCATTGCCCATATCAGGGCCCAGGTATTGAGCATGGGCCAGTGCGGACGCGGCCATGGATTCATTAATGTCGCTCCGGAGGCTGCGCAAGAGGGCCGCCCCGCCCGAAACAAACGGAGCGCTGAATGAGGTTCCCCATCCCGCCGAGTATGTGCCGAACGGGTAGGTGGTCACGATGGCTTCGCCTGGAGCAGCCACCCAAACAATCTGGTCTCCATAGTTTGAAAATGTCGAACGTGTATCCAGGTCGCTGGTTGACGCGACCCCCATTACGTCATTTTGCAAAGCGGCAGGATACACGAGCAGCGGCGGGCCCTGGCCGCCGTTGCCAGCCGAGGCCACGCATATCACATTCCGCTGGTTGGCATAGTTGAGCGCCTTCGTTAATTCAGTAGATGCCGTCGTGAAATCAAAGCTCATGTTGATCACGTTGGCGTTATTCTTCACGGCGTAATAGATGGCCCGCAAAACGTCAGAGAGGTAGCCCGTACCATCGGAACGAAAGGCTTTCAGGGGCAATAGGTGCGCCCCTGGCGCAACCAGGTGGATGACACCCATGACCATCGTGCCGTGGCCGAACGCCGCGTATTGGAAATTTCCATCGAGGACCGCTGCCGTCGATTGATCCAGCACAGCGGCGGTCGATTGATTCACCATCGCCGGTTGGCAGTTCGGGCAAGGCGGGGGCGCGGGTGAAGTAAAGTCCGTTATTTCCGAGCCGCCGACTTGGTTGCGCGTAAAGTCGTAACCTGGCAGAAGAACGGTCTGCAATGCGGGATGGTTGGGATCTACGCCCGTATCGATATCCGCGACAATGCCCGTGCCTGCCACATGAAACGTATGCTGTGCCTCATGGACCCGCACGATTGTCGAAGCGGGTTGCTTGGCGTAGCCGTACCATACCGTCGTACCGAACAAATTTATCGGAGCATTGTCCGTTAGTCCCGGCGGCGGTGTTACAACAGCATTCAGGCCGCCGACCAAATTGATTAATTCATCCAGCTCGGCATCCAAGATTCCTGGGATGTTTCGGAGGATACTCAGAAAAATCGCCGGATCAATGGTGCTCGGGGCCGTCAGCAGGAAGACATTGTTCAGCGTCCCATCGAGGGCGCCTGCCACCCTACAGCCCAGTAAATCGCAGAATTCCTCCAGCACGTTTGGAGCTAGAGCAGACCTGACGATAAAGCGGTTGTCCGCCATCGCAGGCGTTGCCGACAACAGCGCCAATAACGTTCCTGCAAGCCACATTCTTCGTTTCACGGCAAGGCACTCCTTCTTGATTTGCGTCCTGATTTCGCTAGTCGTTTTCAATCAATAGCTTTCTAACCCGCTCAGCGCCAGCCGGCCATACGCGAGGGCCGCTGGATGCCTGCGGGTGCTTCCATCCAATTAGGGCCAAACTGGGATGTAAAAAAGAGGGGAATCACTTGAAATCGCACTAGGGTAAAAACCTGGTGGTTAGCCATTCCATTTGCGCATGGGGTACGCACCTGATGGAGCCCTAGGGTCATCACCGGCTTGTCTATATTTTTCTCCAACGGCATGCTCCTTCTTCTGCGGGTAGAGATGAACTGCCCATCCGCTGGAGAGCGGATGAACGACAGAATGAAGACTGAATGGGGGGAAGGATGATGATGCAGATTAGGGCTGAGGAATGGAGTGATCTTGCAAAAAACGCGTCCTCCGACGATCGGCAAGTGGCAATGCAGGGCCACCTGGAAAGCACTTGCACACCTTTCAGGAAGACAGCGGTATCTTCGCGGAAAGTAGGCCGCGCGAGGGCAGTCGAGGCATGTTACCAGCCTGCCGCGGAAAGCATTCGCACGGTCAAGGCAGTGTCCGCAACCGCTGGCTTGTCCGGCGAGGGGCACGAAACAGGCGGCTCTATCCAGCTGCTATTCGACAGCTTTTCGCAGCCGAGGCCAGCAGGAACACGGTCCGCTGCGATGAGAATCAGGCAGATGCTATACCGGGTAGAACCGTATCAGATCGATCTGCACATCGAATTGAAGCCAGAGCAGAATCGTTTGGTCGTCACTGGGCAACTGGCGGACCTTACCCATCCCGAGATGGTCGGCCGCGACGTGCAGGTCATGCTCTCGGATGGCCGCGAATATATTGTCAGCACGGTGACAAATCAATTTGGCGAGTTTCTCGGCGAGGTCAATAACTCCGGCGATTTGGAGATTTCGTTCCTTGGGCGAAGTCCAAAACCCATCGTCATTTTGATCCGCGGGCCGCTGGATCATCGTTTAGAATACAAGGATGAATGAATGACCAGGAGCCTCTTCGTCGACTCTCACCGCCTTCGGCACGTTCGTCTCGAGCGTGATTGCCACCGGGAAGGAAACTACCTGATGGGACTCCGGTCAAATTGACCTTTCGGTACTACGGCGAACTGCGGATGGAGTACTAAGGTCTCTACTTGATTGCTGGCCGCGAGAATCAATGCTACCCAATGGAGACGCGAGGTAGACGGGGTTTCCAAGCTACGGATCAAGTGACCCAGCACGGGATCTTGCAGAGGAGCCATCACCGCGCTAAATCTAGGAAGTTTCGTGCTGAAGACATAGATGACGGTTTCAAACCGAATTAGCGCCGCCGCGCCTTCTGAGTAACAAGTCTAGGTCTGAGCGAGAACCCTTTGGACCACGGGCCGAATGGCAGAATCGAAAGGCGGCTTCCGATCATCGTCGTACTGCGCCTCGCATTAGAGGTAAGTGCGGCGACCGATGGAGAGCGGACTTTCACTGATAACGTCAGTGCGCATGGCGCTCGCATATTCTCGAACCACGCCTGGCAAGCTGGAGATAGGGTGCGAGTGACTCCCCTAAACGAAGACTCGGTTTGGGCGCAGGTAGTTTACTCTGAGGGGCTCCCAAACAACCGCTGCGCCATCGGAGTAAAATTTCAAGATGGCCCCGTCACATGGTCCGTGATGCGCAGATATGACGGCCTTTAGTTCCGTCCCGATCAAGGAACGGCCAAGGTAAATATCCAATAGCGAACAAGTTATGGCGGAAGCGTGTGGGAGTCGAACCCACCATTCGACCCGCGAAGGACCGAATCACCGGCTTTGAAGGCCGGGAACGTCACCGGACGCTTTTCGCCTCCGGGAGAAGTATAACGTGGAAGAAGTGACTGGTGGATGGTGACTGGTGACTCGTGCAAAACTTCGGACCTGGCCGAGTAAGTGAATACACCGAGGTTTGAATTTTTGGGCTGGTTGGAATCAAGGATAAGGTCAGGCGCGCTGGGCCGCCAGGAGATCGGCTTGCTGGGTGCGGATTAGGGCGGCTACGAGATCGTAGAGCGCGGGCGCGGTGCAAACTTCGTAATAGGGATGGGTGGTGGGGCCGCCGACTTTTCCGTCGGGGAGCAGTTCGCGGGCGAAGGCCTTTCGCAGGACGAGGAGTTCGACGGACTCGCCGAGCGGGACTTCCCCGTAATACAAGGTGACATTTTGCTTGCCCCAGGGCATGTCGAGCTTGGTCTCGATGGAGTCCAGCGAAATTTCCTCGGATAGTTTTTGAAAGCCCTCTTCGTTGAGTTCAATGCCGTTCATATTGTAACGGACCAGGAATTCGTCCAACTCTTCGGCAGAAGCGCCTTCCATGGCGTTGAGGAACTGAAAGGTTGAAAAATGGGATTTCTGTTTCGAAAGCATGCGCTTGGCGAGCTTGGCGCAGCCGGAAAGACGGTCGGAGAGATTGAGGGCTTTGGAAATCATGATGCGGGAATCGCCGTCGGTCCAATAGGTGGGCGCGGAGCCCTGAAAGGCGACCCCTAAGCCGAGTTCGAGAGCGGGAAGATCGCTAGCGGAGGCGCGTTCGTTATAGGAATTGCAGACGGCCAGAATTTGGCGCGAGAGAATGCAAGCCTTGGCCACGGGGCGGGCGTAGGCGATGGTGGCTTCCGTTTCGAAGATAGCGAGAATGATGGCGTCGCCTTCGATGAAGACTTTTTTGGCGGAGTAGCGGTCCAGAAGCTTTTTGACCGGCTCGTGCAGGTTCAAGCTGAAATGCGACGCAGGGCTCAAGCCGCGCGACAAGAGGTCCTGGGTCATCCTCGTCGAGCCGCGCACGTCGGCCTTGATGATGACGTGGGAGATGACGTTGTCCTGTTGCGGCTTGGCTTCGTCTGGGAGCACGCACTCATAGAGCCGGTTGTTCAAGCGGGAGAGCTCGCGCGCCTTTTCGGTGGTGACGAGGTGGATTCGCTCCATGCAGGCGGTCAGGTGTTCCGCATCGCGCAGATCGCGCCGGAGGCGGAGGAAGTCGCCGGCGAAGCGCAGCACGAATGCCTGCATCTCCTCGCGGGAATAACGGCGAATTTTCTTGGAGAGCTCCTCGATGGGCTTGAGTGACAATTTTTTCGCCGGCACGTGCTTGATGACTTGCTCAACTTGTTTCAGCTCATCCTTGGAGACCAGCGCCTTGCGAAGCTGCTGCAAGTGGACGGGGGGGCAATAGTCCGCGGCAATCGGCCGGATTTCATAGCTGGCGAGAACGTGATAGAGAATCTCGTGCTGCTCCAAGAGATCAAAAAGCCGTGAGAGCAGCCGGGCGCGAAGCTGTGTTTCCTCACCGGTGGCGGAGCTCACGTCGAAGAGGCGCCTAGCGTTTTCCGGCTCGTTGAGATATTCACCGAGCTTTCCGGCGTGGTCCTTCACGAAGAAATCGAGTTTCTGCCTGGCGGCATCAATTTGCGGGGCCAGTTCCTCGAGTTTGCATTCCTGATGCTTCTGGCGGAGTTCGAGGTCGTTCAGCGAAGCTTTCAAGTTGGAAGGATCGTCGGAGCTGAGGAATTTCGTGAAAAAGCCGTCGCCGCGTTCGAGACGCTTGCGTGTATTTTCGCGCTGCTCTTCCAGGCTGGCGATGTCATCGCGAATCGATTGGGCAGACTCGAGAAGCGCGGTATGCGCTTGAATGGCCTCGGTGTGCGGGGGTTCCTGGCCATGAGTAATGCCCGCTTCGCGGAGGAATTCCTGGAAAAGCGCGTCCATGGCTTCGAAGCGGTCGGGGTCACGGGCGTAGTTGCCGAGGAGAACGTAATGCTCCAGGAAGAAAACGTCGTCTTTGCCGCCGTCGAGGAAGATCAAGCGGTTCTTGCAAAGTTCGTAGAGCGGCGCAAAATCTTCGCCGAACAACGCCCGCCGCGTTTTCGCGATGATGCTGTCTTCCACGTCGGCGACCATTTGCGCGACCTGCTGGCCGACGCGGCGAATCACCGCGCGCCGCGCGGACTGTAATTCCGAGAGCCGGGCCTTGATGACGTGAGCTTGCTGGCTGCGTTCGAAGTGTTCGCCGCGCTGGCGAATCCATTCCTTGCCCTCGAGGATGAGATTGGCGAATTGATTGCCCAATTCAAGGGTCAGAAACTTCAGCAGGGAGAGGCGGAAAACCAGGTCAATCTCAATATTCTTGTGGTATTTGGCCTGCGTCAGCGCGCTTTGCAGAAGCTCGGAGAGCAGTTTGCGGAAGCTGCCGTGATCCGGTCCTTTGGTCTTGCGGAGCTCGATACCGGAAAAATAGGTGGCGCTAGTGCTCTGGCGGATGACGTCGAACAGGTAATCGCGCGCGGCCTGGACGAACCTCGGGCTCAGGAACACGTCGTGGTGAATGTTATCCACGCCGATCGCCAGCGATCCCATGGGGATCGTGACGTTGTAGCTCTTGAGTTCGATCCGGGCCGCTTCGGTCGGGTTGGGCGTTAAGAGTTCGTTAGCCATGCACGATGCCGGAAGGGCTCTTTTTTACGTTAGCAGCGGGGCGGAGGACGGGCAAGGAATCCGGGCGGGTGCGTAACCAGAGAGTTAGGAGTAAGACGGTACCCAAAGCCGAAGGGGCTAGCCGAGGGTGATGCGGCGGGTGTCGCCGCCGAGGTGCTCCAGTTTCAGGCGAATTTGCGGCCAGGGGGACTCCAGCGGGAAGCGTTCGGACCACTCCAGAATGGCGACGGCGGGGGTCAGGAACATGTCCTCCAGGCCGAGGGTCTCGAAGTCGTGGAAATTCTCGATGCGGTAGAGGTCGGCGTGAAAGACCTTGGCGGCTTTGCCGTAGACGTGGACGAGGGTGAAGGTGGGGCTGGTGACGTCGTCTTCGCTGGCGGCGCCCAGGCCGGAGACGATGCCTTTGGTTAGGGTGGTCTTGCCGGTGCCCAGGTCGCCGGTTAAAAGCACCAATACAGGGGCTTGCAGGCGTTTCGCGAATTCCCTGCCCCATCTCGTGGTCTCTTCGGCGGAGTGGGTGATGATCTCTTCAGCCACGCTCGCGAAGCTCCGTGACGAATCGGTGATACGTGCCGGGGAGAAAGTCCGCGACCTCGCCGGCCAGGAGGGAGGCTTCTTGGCGTTGGGAGGTGGCGTCGTCCGCAGCCAAGCCGTGGAGGTAGACACCCAACGCCAGGGCATGCTCCCAATGCTGGACGCCGAACTGGGACGTCATTCCGGCCAAGATTCCGGTGAGCACATCGCCGGACCCGCCCTTCGCCATCCCGGGGTTGCCGGTGGTGTTCACAAAAGCCTTGCCGCCCGGAGTAGCAAGAATTGTGTGAAACCCCTTAAGGATTACGTACGCCTTCCAAGCAGCAGCCGATTCCAGGGCGATCCTGAGACGATCGGCTTGCACGGATTCATTTGAAATTCCGCAGAGGCGAGCCATTTCTCCGGGATGGGGGGTGAGGGCGAGAAGCGGTGATTTTCGCTTGGCAAACTCGGCGGCGCGTCCGGCGAAGGCGTTCAGCCCGTCCGCATCGAGGACCGTGGGCAAATCTGTTTGGCGGACGAGGGATGTGACGACCTTTTGTGTTTGTTTGTGCGTCCCGATGCCCGGGCCGAGGGCAAGGAGCGTTTTGCCTTTCGTAAGTGCGCGAAGGCTGCTCTGCTTCAGAATCGACGCTGAGATTGCGCCTTGTTTGGTGGAGGGGAGAGGCTCGGTCATGAGCTCTGCTTGCGCAGAGGCGATGATCGGAAGAATGCTGTCTGGCGTTGCGACGGTCACTAATCCTGCGCCAGCGCGAAGGGCCGCGCGTCCCGCCAGGATTGCGGCCCCGGACTTCCCGCGCGAACCGGCGATCAGAAGGACGTGGCCGTAGAGGCCTTTGTGAGAATCGACTCGCCGGACTAAGGGAAGCTCCGTGAATTCTTGCGGCTCGATCCACCTGACTTTTCCTTTGCCAACGTCCTCGATCAATTCGCGCGGCGAGCCGATGTCGCGAACATGCAGCTTTCCACAGCGTGCGCAATCCCGGGAGATTAACTGGCCGAGTTTTGGAGCCGTGAAGGTGATGGCGGCGTGCGCATGAATGGCTAGCCCTTGTAGAGGCTCTCCATCCGAAGGCAAGCCGGAAGGCGTGTCCACGGCTAGAACGGCATCGGGATGCACAGCGGTTGCATCGCGCGAAATCTTGTTCACGTCTTCGACGATGGCGGCGAGAATCCCTTCGACCTTGCCCTTCAATCCAGTACCCAGAAGGGCATCCACAATGACGCGAGACTTCGCCACTCCCCCGCGGGCAGCTTCCCACTGCGCAGGGCGAGTGATGATGTGCAAATCGGCTTCGGACTTTTTGAGGCGTGCGAAATTTTCGGAGGCGTCGCCGCGAAGGCTTTCCGGTTCGGCGAAGAGATAGACCGTGGGCTTTAAGCCAGCTTCCTGGAGGAGCCGCGCGACGACGAAACCATCGCCGCCGTTATTCCCTTTGCCGCAAAGAACGGCTGCATGGTTTGCGGCGACATCGCCATACGCGGAACGAATGAAATCGAACACACTCGTTCCTGCGTTCTCCATTAATTGCAGGCTGGGAACGCCATGGCGCTCGGTGGTGAGGCGATCGACTTCGCGCATTTCGGCGGCGTTGAGAGCTTTCATGGTAGGTTCACGGGAAGATCACAGCATCCAGCCACCGCTGACGTTGACCACCTGGCCGGTCACGTACTCAGCTTCTTCGGAGGCGAAGAAGGCAACGGTTCCGGCAACGTCCTCGACGGTGGGCGGACGGCCAATGGGAAAACGCGCGTCGCGAATTTTGCGGGCTTCTTCCAGCGTGAGATCGTTTTCGTCAATGCTGGAGGGATTGACGACATTGACGGTGATGCCGTTCTTGGCTTCTTCGAGCGCGAGCGAGCGGGAGAGCGCGACAACGGCGGCTTTGGCAGCGGCGTAGGCGGAAATTTTTGCCTGTCCGAAGGCGCGCTCCGCGCCCACGGCACCCAAGTTGATAATCCTGCCCCAACGCGCTTTTCTCATGTGCGGCAGCGCGGCCCGGCAAACGTACAAGACGGTCATCAAATTGGAAGTGAATACGCTTTGCCAGTCTTCCAAGGATGATTCCGCGAGCGTGCCCCAACGAAAATCGCCAACATTGTTGACGACAATATCCAGGCGGCCAAAGCGATCTGCGACCGTCTTCACCAGTTGATCACAGCGCCCAGGATCGGTGATATCCGTTTCGACGGCGACACAGTCCGCGCCGCTCGCTTGCAGCTGGCGCAGCGCCTGCTGTGCGGCCACTTTGTTCGAACGATAGGCGATGGCGATGCGCGCGCCGTCCTGAGCCAGCCGCAAGGCAAGCCCGCGGCCAATGCCCCGGCTGCCACCCGTGACCAACGCCACCCGATTGCTCAGCGACATTCTTCTCCCCGGAAAAATCTCTTGGAAAGATTTTCAGTATAACGTAGCTGCAGCAGTCGTACTACCGAAGCCGCGCGACGATCACCGTCATGTCGTCGGCCTGCTCCGGGGTTCCAGCCCACTCTTCGACGGTGGCCATCAACGATTCCGCGACCATCAGGGGCGCGGCTCCCTGCAATCGCGTGGCAGCTTCCCTTAGCCGGCGAATGCCAAACTCTTCGCCGTAGACATTTTCCGGTTCCACGAGTCCGTCACTGTAGCCGATGAGAACGGAATCGGTTCCGACAGACAGCGATCCTTCCTCATAAACGTAGTCTTCAATGACGCCGAGCACCATTCCTCCTTTGTCCAGAAGCTCCGCAACTCCATGGCAAAGGAGAAAAGAGGGGAGGTGGCCTGCATTGGTGTAGCGAAGCGTGCGAGTGGCGCTGTCGTAGACAGCGATGAAAAAGGTGGCGAAGCGGTCGTCACCAGTGTTGCGCACCAGATGTTTGTTGAGCCGCGAAACCAATTCAGCGGTGCTCAAGCGCTCGGTGCCGTCGGCAAGCATCTGACTGCGCAGAGCGGCCTGGAGACTGGCCATCAGCAGGGCGGCGGAGATTCCCTTGCCTGAAATATCCGCGATGGCGATGGCGATATGCGTTGGGCTGAGCTGAATAAAATCATAGTAGTCGCCGCTGACGGAGCGCGCGGCCTTGCAGATGGCCTCGATTTCAACTCCCGGCACGGAAGGCAGGGTGCTGGGGAAGAGCTGGTTCTGGACTTCGCGGGCGATGGAGATTTCATTCTCGAGGCGCTGGCGTTTGTTTTGCTCTTCGATGAGGCCGCCGATGGAGTTGGTCATGTCGTTAAAGGATTCGGCCAACTCGCCAAGCTGGTCGCGGTCTTGAATGGGGACGCGGTGCGAAAAATCTCCAGAGCGCACGTATTGGGTGGCGTGGTAAAGCCCTGCAACGGCTCCGGTGATGCGCATCGTCAGGACAACGCCGGTGACTAAGGCGGCGGTTTCGATGAGGAAAAAAAGAATTCCAACGAGAACGAGAAGAAGCAGATAGGTATCACGTAACTCACCGAGCGTTCTGAAAATCCTAGCGTTCAATCTCGAGGGCCGGGCGTTAAACACCGCCAATACTGGACGGTGCAGGTCCACTTTGCCATCGTTGGCCACGTAGACCGAGTCCAGACTGGAGGCCACTGTTACCGGAGTGTCGATCCAGAACATGGCACTTTGCAATGCGCGATTGCGCGCCACGATGCGGTTTGCCACTTTGTACTGCTCTCCGCCAGAGGTGTACGTAACGCCCTGCTGCGTGCCGCCGAAGTATCGCTCCATGAGATTTAATTGGATGGCGCCGAGGTCCGGCGCGACCGTACCCAGGAAGTCTTGGTTCACCGGTACGCGCAGAGTGACTACACGCTCTCCCTTGGGGCCCGGAATCAGTCGCAAACTTGTTAAAGAAAGTGCGTCGCCCCGTTGCAAGTCGCCCTGTTGCAAAAGCCCGGCAAATGATCTTTTTCCGGGCCCAGCCAGATTGGTAAGAAGAGTGGTGTCATTTGCAAAGCTGATCCGGAGCCCAGGAAGTTCGCGATCGTGGACGGCACGCGATTGCGCCGCGAGAATTTTCTCGGAGTCCGCTTGCGTGACGCCGGGAGGCAAGGTTCCATGCGCGACGGCGATATGCTCCGCGATGTCCGCGATCATTTCGATGCGATGCTGAATGTCTTCGTGCAGAAGATAGGCGCCGAGCTGCGAATAAAGAATGCGTCCGGCGATCGAAACCAGCGTAACGATCAACAAGATTGGGACAACGGCAATAAACAGATACGCGACGATCAGGCGATTGCGCAGGCTCCAGAGAAGCCGAGTTCTCCACCAGGCGATGAAGCGAACCAGAAGGTAGATGGCCGCGAGGACGGCCAGGTATTTAACGAAATTGACCGCGCCACCGTTCAGCTCGATATTGGCGAGGACCAAACCGGCTGCGGCCACCGCCAAGGAAACGAGATCAAGCCAGGAGAGGCGGTTCCAAAGCTCTTTGAGGCTGGCGCGGAAGCGTGTCATCGGTCCGTAGACGGAAAGAATACTCTACCTGAAGAAGTGCCGCCTGCGGAGGAGAAGCACACGGAAGATGGAGGCCAGGCGCCAAGCGGCCGACCCATCAAAGCACGCGACTTACGGCTGCTGGGGGTTGCTAACCTTGCTGTGATAGCGGCTGTACGTAAAATAGATCACCAGCCCGATGATCAGCCAAATAATGAGGCGGGCCCAGTTCACCCACCCGAGCTTGTACATCATGTAACCATTGAACAGGATTCCAAGAACCGGAACGACCGGCACCCATGGTGTACGGAAGGGGCGCGCTTGATCGGGATTGGTGTTGCGCAAAATCATGACGGCGATACATACAATCACGAAGGCCAGCAGCGTCCCGATGTTGACCATCTTTCCGAGTTGATCGATGGGCGTCACGCTGCCAAAGATGGCGGCCAGCAAACCGACAAGCATGGTGTTCTTGTACGGTGTGCGGAATTTCGGATGGATTGCCGCAAAGAACTTCTTCGGCAGCAGGCCGTCGTTGGCCATCGAGTACAGCACGCGCGTTTGGCCAAGAAGCATGACCAACATTACGCTGGTCAATCCCGCCAGCGCCCCCAGCGTGACGATATGCGAAGCCGTCGACAATCCGCGGTCCAGGAACGCCCGCGCAATCGGCGCCTCGATGTTTACGTCCTGCCAGCGCACCATGCCGGTGAGCACTCCGGCAACCGAAATGTAAAGAACCGTGCAGATCAACAGCGAAGCTATGATCCCGATGGGCAAGTCCCGCTGCGGATTCTTGGCTTCCTGCGCGGTCGTGGAAACAGCATCAAATCCAATGTAAGCGAAAAAGACGTACGCTGCTCCCGCTCCAATCCCGGCAAATCCCATGGGCGCGAAGGTGGACCAGTCATGACCCCAATTGGAAAAATCGACGTAGCGGATTCCCAAACCAATGACAAAGAGCACCACTGAGACCTTGATGACCACGATAGTGGAATTGAAGCGCGCGCTTTCCTTGATGCCGATGACCAAGACCGCGGTGATGATCAGAGCGATCAGAAATGCGGGTAGATTGAAGCCGATTTCCTTCCCGAAGATCATCGGCGCGTTAAGCAGCGCGTGGGAACTCTGAACCAATTCCGGGGACTGTGCGCTTATGATGGCGTCCACTTTGTCCAGGAAGGCTTGGGTGCCCTGCCGCAGCGTTGCGTCGGAGGCTTGGGCCATCTGGCGCGCGACGATTTTCGTGGCCGTGTCCAGCCCGGTCCAGTGGTCGTAGGCCAGCCACAACGGCATCTTGATGTGAAAAATATTCAGCAGCTCGATGAAGTGGTTGGACCAGCCCGACGAGACCGTGCTGGCGCCCATGGCATATTCGAGTGTGAGGTCCCAGCCGATGATCCAGGCGAAAAGTTCGCCGAGGGTGGCGTAGGCGTAGGTATATGCGCTGCCCGCCAGCGGGATCATGGCGGCAAATTCCGCGTAGCACAGCGCCGCAAAAGCGCAGCCCAGCCCGGAGAGGACAAATGAAAGCATCAAGCCCGGCCCGGCATAGTGCGCACCCAGTCCCGAAAACACAAATATGCCCGCCCCGATGACCGCACCCACGCCCAGCGCGGTCAATTGGAACGGACCAAGCGTGCGCTTTAGGCTGTGCCCGCCCTCCTCCTGCGCTTCCGAGAGCAACATGCTCATCGGCTTTCTTGCGAACAAGGGGTTGCCCATGCAACTCCTCCTTTTCGGGAAGTCTTCCCGCCGGTTCCATGCACTGCCAAATTGGACGGTTTCATTGTAGTGGCGCAGCATGCTGCGCCACTACTGGAAAGTTCAATTATTGTGTCGTACCCGCACGCGCGGCGCGCCGCGACCACCAGGACCAGAACAGGTAGACCGGAACTCCGAGCAGCACAATCGCCAATCCTGATCCAGCGGTCTGTGTTTGATAGAGCAGCAGCACCACCATGATCGCGGCCGCTGCCAAGACATAGAGCGCGGGAACAACTGGGTAGCCAAAGGCACGATAGGGCCGCTCCGCCTCCGGCCGCTTCGCTCTCAGCACAAAAATCCCGATGATCGTCAGCAGGTAGAAGAGCAAAGCGGCGAATACCACGTAGTTAAGCAGATCGCTGTAAAGGTTGCCGTACGTCACGCTCCCTGCTGCATCCACGTTCCGCGTGCGCAACAGAATCAGGATGGTGATCCAGATCCCCTGGTACATCAGTGCCGAGCCGGGAACGCCTTTCTTGTTGAGCGTGCCGGTGGATTTGAAAAAAAGCCCATCTTTTGCCATCGCGTAACAGACGCGCGCCCCCGCCAGAATCAAACCGTTATTGCAGCCGAAGGTGGAAATGACAATCGCCACGGCCATGATCACGGCGCCGCCGCCTCCGTAGATGGCGTTGAGGGCAGCCGTTGCGACGCGATCGTCGGGAGCGGTCTGAATTTGCACGATGGGCAGCGCGCAAAGATAGGCTAGATTCGCGAGGCAATAAAGCGCGATGACGATGATGGTCCCGAAGGCCATGGAAAGCGCAACGTCGCGCTTCGGATTCTTCACTTCCGCGGCGGTAAAGCCGATATTGTTCCAGGCGTCGGCGGAAAACAGCGAGCCCACCTGCGCTACCCCAAAAGCCACGAACAATCCGAATGCGCCGCTCCCGGCGGTGACCGTGGGCAGAAAGCTTCGTAAGAAATTGGCGCCGGGCTGGATGGGTTCGGCGTTTCGAACGGCCCAGAAGTGGCCGAAATTCTCGATCATCGCACCGGCATTTCTCCCCACGAAAATACCCAAGAAGATCAATCCTAAAAGCGAGAGCGTCTTCGCGCTGGTGAAGACATTCTGGATCAGTTTCCCGAGGCGAACGCCCAGAGTGTTCAGGAATGTCAGAAACACAATCATCACCACGCCAACCAACTGCTGCACCGAGAGGCTGATCGCGTATTTTGAAGACAGCGCGATCGGATGAACGATCCAAACGCTTGGTGAAATGGACGGGAACAAGACGCCGAGGTAGCGCGCAAACCCCACTGCGACGGCCGCGATCGTTCCCGTCTGAATGACCAGAAAAAGCGTCCAGCCGTAGAGAAAGCCCCACAGCGGCGAATAGGCTTCCCGAAGGTAGATATACTGGCCGCCGGCGTGCGGGAACAGTGCGGCGAGTTCGCCATAGGAAAGCGCGGCAGAAATAGTGAGAAGGCCCGTGAGCACCCAGGTAAGGACTAGCCCGCCTGCGGAACCCGTTTGGCGCGAAATTTGGGCCGCCACGATGAAGATGCCGGAGCCGATCATGGAGCCGACGACGATCATCGTGCCATCGAACAATCCGATGGCGCGCACAAAGCCGGTTTCGTTCTGGGAAGCGCTTTGCGGAAGAGAGTGTGTTGTGTCGGCCATTCTTAGGGCGCCTCAGACGGCCGCCGCGTGGTTCGCGGCGTCGAGTTTTTGGATGTATTGACGGACGCGTCTCCCTGGGTCCGGCGCGAGAAGAATGTCGCTGATGACCGCAATGGAATCCGCACCTGCTTCGAACGCTTCCATAGCACGGTCTAGGGTGATCCCGCCGATGGCCACGATGGGCTTGTCCGTTAACGGCCTAACTTGGCGCAAGAGGTCAGTACCGACGACCGGATCGGGATTGGCCTTGGAAGAGGTGGCGAACACAGGACCGACGGCAATGTAGTCGGCGGAAGTCGCAGCAGCACGTTTGAATTGCTCCAAGTTGTGAGTCGAAACGCCCACCAGTTTCCCCGGTCCGATCACCGAACGCGCCGCTTCCACTCCCAAATCCTCCTGCCCCACATGAACGCCACTGGCCCCGGCGAGGGCCGCAACATCCGCGCGGTCATTCACGAAAAACGTCACCCCTTGAGGAACCAACAGAGAGGCAAGTCTGTTCGAGGCTTCGAAGAGTTCGCGCGTGGACGCATTCTTGTTGCGGTACTGGAGCAAACGGACACCGGCACCGGCAAGTTTTTGAGCGCAATCTGTATCGGGAGTGGTCAGCAATGCTGCGTCTAATATCACATACAGCCGCGGTAGGACAAGACGCATAGACGTTTATTTTCCGTTGGTTCCCAGCAATCTTTCTATGAAATGGGTATCAAACCGCCCGGCGGCGAAATCCGGATCGGCCAAAATCCGGCGATGCAAAGGAATGGAAGTCTTGATGCCTTCGATGACGAACATTTCCAGCGCGCGCTTCATGCGGCCAACGGCCTCGGCGCGGTCGCGGCCCTTCACGATGAGCTTGGCAATCATCGAATCATAGTACGGCGGAATTACAGCGTCGGCGTATGCGGCGGAATCCACGCGCACGCCGGTGCCGCCGGGGGCCTGAAACGTGGTGATACGGCCGGCCGATGGCACAAACGTTTCGGGATCCTCCGCATTGATCCGGCATTCGATGGCATGGCCGGAGGAGATAATCGCGCCAGTGGCATCCTCCATCTTTTCCCCGGCGGCGATGCGGATCTGCGCCTTGATCAAGTCCACTCCGGTGACCAACTCGGTCACGGGATGCTCGACCTGAATGCGCGTGTTCATCTCGATGAAGTACATCGAGCCGTCCTGGTCCATCAGGAACTCGACGGTCCCCGCATTGGTGTAACCGATTTTCTCCAGCGCCTTCACAACCTTGGCGCCGAGATCCTTTCGCTGCTTCGCATCCATTACTGGAGAGGGAGATTCCTCCACCAGTTTCTGGTGGCGCCGCTGAATGCTGCACTCGCGCTCGCCCAGATGAATCACTTTGCCGTGCTGGTCGCCCAATACCTGAAACTCGATATGGCGCGGGTGTTCCAGGAACTTCTCCGCATATACGTCCGGCGTGCCAAAGGCCTGCTGGGCTTCGCTGCGGGCCGTCTGGTAAGCGGCAAGCAATTCCTCCTGGCGATGAACGACGCGCATTCCGCGGCCGCCTCCACCGGCGGAGGCTTTGATGATGAGCGGATACCCGATGCGCGCTGCTTCCTTCGCAAGCTGCTCTTCCCCTTCAACGATGCCCTCGCTGCCAGGGATGGTGGGCAAACCCGCGGCCTTCACTTCCCTACGCGCGCGGTCTTTTTCGCCCATCATTTCAATGATCTCAGGCCTGGGCCCGATAAACGTGATTTCCGAGGCCTCGCAGACTTTCGCGAAGTTGGCGTTCTCGCTGAGGAATCCGTAGCCGGGATGGATGGCATCCACGTTGGTGATTTCCGCCGCGCTGATCACCTGCGGAATGTTCAGGTAACTTTCACTGCTGCGCGGGGGCCCGATGCAAACGGCTTCATCGGCAAAGCGCACGTGCAGCGAATTGCGGTCCGCTTCGGAATAGACCGCCACCGTGGATATTCCCAGTTCCTTGCAGGCGCAAATGACCCGCAGGGCGATTTCCCCGCGATTGGCGACTAGGATTTTCTGGAACATGGCCGGCAGGCTACTTCTTCCGGCTCGGGCGGATGCCGAACAGGGGCTGGCCGTATTCGACGGGCTGGCCGTTTTCGACAAAGATTCGAATGACCTCGCCGCTGGCGTCCGACTCAATCTCGTTCATGAGTTTCATGGCTTCCACGATGCAAAGTGTCTGGCCGGTCTCGACATGGTCGCCGACCTTCACAAAAGCCTCGGAGCCGGGGCTGGGAGACTCGTAGTAGGTCCCAACAATGGGGGACTTGACCAAGTGCAGGTCTTCGTTCAAACGCGACTCAGGAGCCACGGCAGGGGCGGCTACTGGCGCACTAAGCGCACCCGGCACGATAATCTCGGGAGCCCCCGCCCTGGGGGCCGCAAAAACCACTCCCGCGGAGGGCTTTCGCAACCGAATGCGCAGGTCGCCCCGGGAGTATTCAAACTCCTCGAGATTGTGCTCCGTCATGAATTGAAGGAGCTGCTCGATCTGCTGAATTTCAGGATTGGCGAACGTCGGACTCGACTTCGAAGGCTTTTTTCGTTTCATGCCTGTTCTAGAGTTCGATGAGATCCCGCGGTGCGCGGGTCAGTACTTCGGTACGATCAGCATGCACGACAACATCATCTTCGATCCGTATTCCCCCGATGCCTTGGGCGTAAATGCCGGGTTCAATGGTGATGACGTTTCCGGGCTCCAAGAGCTTTTTCTGTCCCCGCGCTACCCTGGGGGCCTCATGTACTTCGAGTCCAAGCCCATGGCCGGTGCTGTGCACGAAGAGTTTGTCCAGGTGATAGCCTGCCAAAACCTGCCTGGCGGCCGCGTCCACAGCCCCGCAACTCACCCCGCTCTTTACTGCCGCGACCGCCGCGGTTTGCGCTTCCAGAACCGCCCCATACCAGCTCCGGATGCGCACAGGCGCCCGCCCCACGTGAACTGTGCGGGTCATGTCGCTGCAATAGTGGCCGAGTATAACACCCAGGTCCAGCACCACCAACTCATTTTTCCTCAATCGCTTGGCTGTGGGCCGCGCATGAGGTAGCGCACCGCGCTCCCCGAATGCGACGATCGTCTCAAAGGCCGGCCCGGAGGCGCCGCGCTTGCGCATCTGGTATTCGATCTCCGCACCCACTTCCATTTCTTTGATCCCAGGCTTGAGGAGTGGTAGTACATGCTCGAAGACCTCTCCAGCCAATACCGCGGCCTTTCGCATTTGCGCGATTTCGGAAGCGTCCTTGCGCATACGCAGGGCCTCCACTGTTCCAGTTGAGGCCGTCCAGCGCAGTCGCGCTCCCCCGCCCTTCCGAAGGCTTCGCAGCTGTGCCACCGTCAATTGCGCCGGGTCAAAGCCGACGCGCTTGCGCGCGGAGCTCTTAAAGAAGAGCCCAGCGAATTCGAACAGGGATCCCTCCTGGGGAATGATCTGTACGCCAGAGGTTTCCTCGCGGGCTTGTACGGTGAAGCGGCCGTCGGTAATAAGCGCGGTACCTCTGCGTGAAACGACCAGCGCGCCAGCTTCACCCGTGAAGCCGGTCAGGTAGTACCAGTTGGCAGGGCCGGTGACCAGCAAACTATCAAGATGCAATTCCAGAAGACGTGCAACCAGTGCGCGCCGGCGTAATTGAAAGGCTGTCTTCATAAATGAAGCGAGGAGACAACTGTCTCCTCGCTTCGACCCTTTGCTGAAAATGTGAACGCCGAAATTATCCCGGAATGATTCTCGGGGTGAGGAAGAAGAGCAATTCCTGGGACGTCGTGGTAACGGCGGTGCGCTTGAACAGATTGCCGATCAGTGGGATGCTGCCGACGATCGGAGTCTGCTGAATGTCCACGCGCTGCGACGAAATGATGATGCCGCCGATCACTACGGTGCCGCCATCGGCCACGGTGACCTTGGTTTCCGCCGACTCGGTGTCCAGTGCCGGAATGCCCTGAACGCGTGGGATACCGGTATCAATCTGGGTGTTTTCCACGAGCACATCCATGAAGACGGTGCCCTCGGCGGTAATCTGCGGCGTGACTTCCAGCTTCAACACCGCGTCAATGAACTGGACGGAAATGGTATTGTTGATGGTCGTCTGAATGGGGATCTTGGTACCTTGCTTGACGGTCGCTTTTTCGTTGTTCTGCGTGATGACCTTGGGCTTCGAGAGTAACTTGCCGACGCCCTTGGCTTCCGCCATGGTGATGAAGAAATCCACGGCGAAATTCGGAGACCGGTGCGAGAAGCTAATGCCTGAGGTGGGGGCGTTCGCCGGGAAGTTGGTATTCAGAGGCGTGCCCGCGGTGATGCCATTTCCACTTGCGGTGCCGCTTCCGCAAATCACCGGTGACGGAACAAGTCCTCCCGTAGTGCCGCTGCAACCCACTGCTGGATTGCCGCTGAAGAGCGACCGCCCACCGGTGGTTTGACCGGCAAAACCAAGTTGTGTCCCGATATCTTCAGCAAACGAGCGGGATGCAGAAACCACGCGGGCTTCGATTTCCACCTGCTGAGATTTGCGATCCAGCTGACGGATGAGATTATCGATGCCCGGAAACACCACGGGAATGTCGCGGATAATCAGGGTGTTGGAGCGTTCGTCCGCAAGGATATCACCGCGCGGTGAGAGGAACTTTTTCAGCACGTCCTTCAAGATGCCGGCCTTCGAATAGCTGAGGACGCGGGTCATGATCTCGGGCTTGGTAGCTTCGGCCTCGGCCTTTTCCAGGTCGCGCCGCGACTCGGCTTCGCCCTTGAGGGTGGAGCGGGTGGCAATCCGCAACACGTTGCCGTTCAACTGTTTATCCAAACCGTTGTTCTGCAGGACGATGTCCAGCGCCTGATCCCAGGGCACTTCGTCAAGCACAATCGTGAGACTTCCCTTGACCGCCGGATCCAGCACGACGTTCAATCCGCTAATCTCGTGAATCAGGCGGAAGAAGTCGCGGAGATCAACGTCTTTCAGGTTCACGGAAATGGGCTCGCCAGTGTATTTCGGGGCGGCTGGCGCCGTCGGTGTTACCGCGCCTTGTCCCTGCGTGGCGGACGTGGCGAGGGTTGACGCTGCTGTGTTCGCCTGCTGCACGGCTTGCTGAGCAGCCTGCTGTGAGTTTTCCTCTGGACGAACCGGCTCGTTCCTTCCGCTAAACGATGCCAGAACGACTGAGGGCTGGGTCAGTTCGCCTGGTAGCGCGAAGCGAGGAGCTGAAATCTTCGAGGAGCGGGAAGTTGCCTTGCGCGGCGTCGAATCGCTGTACTGGAATTCGCGCCTTGTACTTTCGTCGCGGTTTGATTTGAACGCCGTCTCCGTGAAAGCCTTTTCCGTGGGCGTCGCTGCTGGGGATTCGAACTGGATCACAACCGCCTCTCCATCTCGCGAAAGCTGGAAAGGAGCTGCTACCGTTAGGTCGATGACCACGCGCGCAACATCAGGACGGTACTGACCGATTCGGACCCCGCGCACGGGAGCGGAGACACCCGGGATTGCCGTCTTCTCCACGGCGACTCGCGCACCCGCGAAATCCAATACCAGGCGGTCCGGATTCTGCATCCGGGCAGGGTGGACGTTGAGCCGCCCTTCACCCTCCACACGCACGGCCGCCCGCTGCGGAGCTTGCGTAAGGGCCACGCTGGAGATCACCGCCGAGGCCGCTGCGGTGCTGGCGCTCTCTTGCGTCTGAGCGAGTACGGGGCAGGCACCAAGCGCCACGCTCGCAAGGGTTAGGCAGCCATGCCGAAGGGCCGGCCAATTCGTCTTCATTGCTGTTCTCCTGCACTCGGATAAATTCGTTTATTCACTTGCCGTTCCACAGGCTGACCGAAGGCATCTTTCCCCTCTTCATGGAACGAGACGCCATCCATCGAAATCTTTTCCACGGTGCCGTCGTAGAGATGATCACCTTCACGAAGGAAATAGGTGCGCAGTTGCGGGTTTGAAACCACAGCGATCATGCCGTTGGAGGCTTTCACGATCCCGTCCAGCCGCAACGTGCTGACCTGCAAACCAGCCTTCCCAGGCGGCAGATTCTTATTCGCCGCGGCTTGCGCCTGCTGGCGTCCAACGAGGGATTCGAACGGATCGCGCCGAGCCTGCTTCACTTCGCTTTCCGCGGGAGCCGCGGCGCTTGCCGATCTAATGGCTTCAGCTTTCTTGACGGCGGGTCTGGCGGGAACTTTGGCCTTGGCTGCCGGCTTCGTCGCCGGTTTCGCAGCACCCTTCGTGGTCTGTGCCGCGGGCTTGGCGGGAGCCGGTGCCGCTGGCTTTGCTGCCGGTGGCGCGGACTGGCCAGCATTCGACAAAGCGGTTTTCACATTACCGGGCGTCGAAGGGCTAACCTGCGCCTGCAAGCCGGGTACGGCTGCCGCGAGCAAGATCCCTATACTGAGATTTATCGCTGCACGCATAGTTCGCTCATTCCTGCTCAGTGTTTACCAGCCGCGCCGGCCGGAGGCTTGGCTCCACCTGCAGGAGCTACTCCGGTATCAGCAGGCTTGGTGAAAAATGTTGTTGCCGTGAAAATTCCCGAAACCGTCGCGCCGGGCCGCACTGGGTAATGTGTTCCCTTGCCTTTCTCCGGATCGTCGAATACCAAGTCGCCCACGTTGATGATTCGGGACAACCGGCTCAACCGGCCGAAGAAATCGAGAATATTGAAGTACGGACCATCCGCCTGGATTTCAAAGGGCATTTCGTAGTGATATTCCCGGGGAACAATGGCTTGCGCCGTCAGCCGGCGAAGCTGCACGTTCGAAGCGCTTGCCGCGCCCTGGAGCAAGCGGATAAACTCATCCACTTCCTTTTCTTCCGGCACAATCGTTTTCAGCGTTTCCAGTTGCTTGGAAAGCGCGTCCATCTGCTGCTTCAATTCCCCGTAGCGCTGTTTGTAGACCTGCAACTGGGTGACTTCCTGATTGAGCTTGGTGCGCTGCTGGACGGCGGCATCTACCTGGTCCCGCTCGCGTGCAATGGGCGAGCCCGGCACGTATACACCTACCAGAACCAACACCACGGCAACCGCCGCTGCCACCAGGGCCTGCATGATCACTGACATATCCCGAAACGGGTTGGCCATGGCGTCCCTTTATCCTTTCTTCGCCGGCGCTGCGGAAGTCGCAGCCGGAGCCGGCACATTGGCCGGACGGCTCTGCGCTACCGGTGGCGGAGTTATCTCTGCTGAAATATCGAATACAAAGGTCTGTACACCGTTCTTGTCGTCTTGTTTCGTTTCCTTAATCTCGACCTTCTGGAAGTAGCCGGAGCGCTTTAGAGCGGTGATGAAATTCGCCACCGAGTTCACCGAGGCGGAAGACCCCTGAAGCGACAGCGTGTTGCCATGGCGGGTCATTTCCGTCAGCCATAGGTTTTCCGTGCGCGACACCGTATTGGCGACCATATCGAGCAATTCCTGGCCACCGGTTCGGTCACGTTGCAGTTGCTCGATGGTTGAAACGCGCTGTTGCAAAATGACCTTCTGCTTTTCGAACGCTTCCACTTGCAACTTGGTCTGTTCGAGATCCGTCTTCTGCGTCTGCAGCTTTTTGATCTCGGCGTTTTCTTTGTTCAATTGGTTCGACCATGTGTAGTAGAAGAATCCGAGGACCAGAGCGCCCAGCACCAGCCCGGCGCCGATGAACACCACGGGCAGTGCTGCTCCCGTGTCAACAGGCCGGCGTGCCGCCTTCGGTCGAATCTGTCCAAGTAGGTTTATGCGAATCATGGCTAGTCAAAGCTCCTCAGCGCCAGACCCACGGCAATGGCCAGCCGCGGCGCCATATCGCGGATCTGGTCATCACTGTGCCGGCTGGGATTGATGAGCACTTTGCGAAACGGATTCAATTCCTCGACAGGCATCGCGAATTCTTCCCGGAGGAGGTCCACCAGCCCGGGTACACGCGCCGTTCCACCCGCCACGACGATGCGCTGAATATTCTCACCGCTGGCCGTGGCCCGGAAGAAGTCAAACGTCTTTTGAATCTCGAGGGTAAGAATGTCGGAGACGCTGCGAAGAATCTGCTGCTTTTGCTCGTCGGTCACGCTGGGCAGCGAATCGCCCCTTTTCAAGCGCTCGGCGTCCTCGAAGCTGAGGTCCAATTCCTTCTGCAAGGCGTCCGTATACTGGTTGCCGCCGACGCTGACATCGCGCGTAAACAGTGGCACGCCGCCGCGCACAATATTGATGTTCATCACGCTGGCGCCAATGTTCAGCAGCGCCACCGTCTGCCCCGCATCCGGCTCGTAATTCACTTCAAAGCAGTTCTGCAGACCGAACGCGTCAATGTCCACCACCACCGGCGTCTTCCCCGCCTGCGCCAAAACGTTGGTGTGGTTCAGAATCTTGTCCTTCTTCACCGCCACCAGCAAAACATCCATTTGCGCGTCCATGGACTCCAAAAGCTGATAGCTGAGGTTTACGTCCGCAATATCGAAGGGAATGTGCTGGCTGGCTTCGGAGGGAATGCGATCGTAAAGTTCATCCTCGGTCATAAGCGGAAGAGGCACGCGCTTGACGATCACTGAGTGCCCTGAAACCGATGTGGCCACGTTCTTGGTCTTGATGCGTTGCGCATCGAAAATCTTGCTGATAGCGTTCGCCACCTGCGGTGCGTCCATGATCGCGCCATCTACGACGGTGTCCGGCGCCAGCGTCTCCATGCCAAAGCTCACTAGCTCGTAGCCTGCTTTCGTGGACCTCAACTCAACTGCTTTGATGGAACTGGAACCGATATCCAATCCCACGAGTTGCCGGCTCTTTTTTCCCAATCCCAACATATCGCGGCCTCTTTCCCTATCGCCCGCGCCAGACTAACGGCGCCTCGCGGTCGCCTGGCTCATCTTGCGTTCCATCCAGCGATCCAGGATCGTCTTACGAAGTTTCCAACGATTGCCAAGTTTAAACGCAGGAATTTCACCCTCGGTGATGTAACGGTACAGGGTATCCGGGCTGATGCCAAGATATTGAGACGCCTGTCGTACGTTCATCACTTCGCGCGATTCACTCACGAGGAACGCCACCCCGGCCATCGAACTCACACTTTATTGGAAGACTGTTCGTTGCACCTTTTCTGCGCTGCCGACTTTCAGAAAGGTGCGGCCTGTGAAAGCTTTATGACATTCTAGCACTCCGACCGTCAAGGGAATCTATAGGTCTGTTGCCCTAAGTGTACGGGTAGTTCTAGGCAGTTTGGGGGGTATTGGGGGGTGGTACCTGAATATATTGTAGGATGGGCGAGCAAATACCGCAATTAGTTGTGCTTTTTGCCCGGCCGACCCTGTCCGCAGGGACAGTTATCACTTGAAATCAACCAACTGCAATCCGTCGGGAAGGTCGGCCTTGCCGGACCCTCAAATATGCAAGCTCTTCCAGATTTCTTCGACGCGCGCCTTGGTAGCGTCGTCCATTCGAATCTCATCCGGCCAGGGGCGCGTGAATCCTTCGGTCGGCCACTTCCGCGTCGCGTCAATCCCCATTTTTGAACCAAAGTCTTGCAAGCGCGCCGCGTGGTCCAGCGTATCCACAGGGCCCAGCGAAAATTGCACGTCGCGCTCAGGGTCCAAGGCGCACAGTGTCTTCCACACCACTTCCCGGTAGTTATGGATATTGACGTCGTGATCCACGACCACAATCACCTTTGTAAACATGGCCTGCCCGAGCGACCAAATGGCATTCATGATTTTGCGCGCATGTCCCGGATAGGATTTGCGGATCGCTACGATCATCAAGTTGTGGAAAATGCCTTCGGCAGGCATGGCCACATCCACAATTTCGGGGTATTGCATTTTCATGACGGGCAGGAACACCCGTTCCACCGCATATCCCATAAAGTAGTCTTCCTGCGGCGGCGGACCAACCACGGTCGTCAAATAGATCGGGGCTTTCCGATGGGTCACGCATTCCACGTGAAAGACCGGATACTCGCCCTCCAGCGAATAAAAGCCGGTGTGGTCGCCAAACGGGCCTTCCGTGCGCATCTCGTCCAGCTTAACGTAGCCTTCCAGAACAATTTCAGAGTTCGCAGGGACTTCCAGATCGTTTGTCTCGCAGCGCACCATTTCCACCGGATCCCGCCGCAGAAAACCCGCGAACATCATCTCGTCGAGGTCCGGCGGAATCGGAAGCATTCCCGACAGCGCGGTTGCCGGATCGGCCCCAATGGCCACCGCTACCGGAATCCGTCCCTCGGGATTCTTTGCTCGCGCCCTGCGAAAATGCTCGGCACCGTGCTTCTGCGTCTGCCAGTGCATCCCGGTGGTGCGCTCGTCGTACACCTGCATCCGGTACATGCCTACGTTGCGCTTTCCCGTTTCCGGGTTTCGCGTGAACACCAGCGGAAACGTAATGAAGCGTCCACCGTCCTGCGGCCAGCACTTCAAAATCGGAAAGTCGAAAAGGTTGACGTCGCTTCCCTTTTGAATGACGTCCTTGCAGGAGCCGTTGCCGACACTCTTCGGAAAGAAGGACCCAAGTTCCGCAAGCTTCGGCAGCATCTTGAACTTGTCAAAGAGCCCCTGTGGCGTTTCCATTTTCAGAAATCCCCGAATGCGCGCGGCCACGTCATCCAGTTTCTCGACTTCAAAGGCCAACTCCATCCGGCGAACGCTTCCAAAGGCGTTAATCAACAAAGGTACGCGAGATCCCTTGGGCTTTTCGAAAAGTAACGCGGGCCCCACGCTCCTTGGCTTGCGCCCTTTGTCCCGCGCCACGCGCTGCGTGACTTCCGCAATTTCCAGGATCGGATCCACTTCGGCGTGAATGCGCTTCAGCTCGCCCTCTTTCTCGAGCTTTTTCACGAACTCCCGCAAATCCCGATACGCCACCTATTCCTCCTTGTGTTACCTGCAGCGGCTAACGTGCAGCGCCAACACGGCAATGGGTCACTCTAACATGGCTCAAGGCCACTGTTGTGTTTCGGAGCTTCGGAAACATGTATCCGTTTCGGGAGCAACAAAAGAACTTCCAGGTTGTTCTAACAATGCTCTAACAATGTGATGTTGCGGCCCGTGTGCGTCATCGCATTCGCATTGGAAATCGTATCAAGGTGACACAATTTGTCTCAGTGTGACCTTTTCTTGCTCGAGTCTTGTGCCGCATTCCTCCGACTGCTCCCTGCAGCTGCGCGAATGTGTGCGCACGCAAGGACTTACTGGCTCGTTTGTAACGCCGCGTTCGTTTTTTGCGGCGTGAAGATTGGTCGCACAATTGCAGCATCGTTTATGGCACTGGGGTGATCTTTCGCATGCATGGGGTGTGTGGACCCTCCAGAGTCCCGCGCTTACAACCGTCGGCGGGACAGGCCTGGCCAGCTAGAAAAAGAGAGTGGTAAGACCAAGCGCATACTGGCAAGACATTTCACCAGTTTTCTGCCTTGGCTCACGTAAGCCACATGCTGAAGATGCTCGACATGATTCGACTCGACTATTTATCCTGTGTGTTGACGGTGCTCGCCACCGTGCTCATAGGCAAGAAGCTCTGGCAGGGCTGGGTCGTGGCCGGAATTAACAGCGCCGTTGTCTGCGTCATTGGCATCCGCACCGCCCAATTCGGCTTCGTCCCCGCCAATCTTCTTTGCATTGCTCTCTACACCAGCAATCTCGTTAACTGGCGCCCAAAATCTGGCGCCCATCGCGAAACATCGAACGACGAGGCCGCATAGAAGCGGCATTTCGCAAAGGCTATCCCTCGCAACGTTTCGCTAATTTGCTTACGGCTTGCTCCGTCTAATGCTAAGGCCGCGTTATCTTCCTCCAATTGTTCTCCCGAATGATTTCGGTTTTCCGGTTTCGCAACGGCCTGTTATCCTGAGAGCATCTCCATGAACCGTGTCTACCTCGACTTCAATGCTACGACGCCCGTCGAGCCGGCAGTGCTTGACGCCATGCTGCCCTATTTCTCCGCAGAATTCGGTAACGCTGCCTCGATCCACACGCCCGGCCAGCGCGCGCGTGCCGCCGTGGAAACGGCGCGCGAACAAGTCGCCGCACTAATTGGCGCCCGCCCCCAAGAGATCGTGTTCACCAGCGGGGGCACCGAGTCCGACAATCATGCGATCTTCGGGATTGTCGAGGCCGCAGGCGGCCACGACAAGCATGTGGTCACCAGCACCATCGATCACGAAGCGGTGTTGAACGCCTGCCAGGCGCTCGAAAAGCGCGGGATGAAAGTTACGTATTTGCCTGTCGATAGCCATGGACAGATCGCTCTCAACGAACTTCGACGTGTGCTCCGGCCCGAAACGGTCCTCATTACCATCATGCACGCGAACAATGAGCTCGGCACTGTCCAGCCTCTCGAAGAGATCGGCCGCCTCGCCCAGGAAGCCGATATTTATTTTCATACCGACGCCGTGCAGTCCGCCGGCAAAATCCCAATCGACGTGACCGCTCTCCAGGTGGATATGCTCTCCCTCTCCGGGCACAAGTTTTACGCGCCCAAAGGAATTGGCGCGCTCTACATCCGCGGCGGAACGCGCTTGCGTCAATTGCTTTACGGAGGCCACCACCAGCGCGGCTTCCGCCCCGGCACCGAAAATGTGGCAGGGATCGTGGGCCTGGGCAAAGCCGCGGAAATCGCGCGGCGCTCGCTCGCGGACGACGCCAAGCGCGTAGCTCTGCTCCGCGACAAATTGCAGCGAGGCCTGCTCGAACGCGTACCTCAGTCCCGTGTGAACGCCGCTGCCGCTCAGCGCACTCCCAACACCACGAATCTTGTTTTTCCCGGCGTTGAAGGCGAAGCGCTGCTCATCGCTCTCGATCTCAAGGGCCTGGCGTGCTCGACCGGCGCGGCCTGCTCCTCCGGTGCGGTGGAACCTTCTCACGTTCTTACCGCCATCGGCCTTCCCCCGGAAGAAGCTCGCGCCAGCCTGCGCTTCAGCCTGGGCCGCCACACAACTTCTACGGACATCGACTTCGCTTTGAATGTCGTCCCTGCCGCCGTGGCGCAACTCCGCGAACTCTCCCCCACTTATCGCAAAGAGGCCACAGCTCACTCATGATACTGAAGCCTAAGTTTGACCAGTCTTTGTAGCGTAGCTTGCCGCGCCGGTGCAAATCTCGTCGCAAGCAAATGGGCGCTTCTCCCGCTATAATGAAATGAGCATGGATGCCAGCGTCGAATTCGACACTCTGCCGGAGCGCGCGGAAGCCCAGCGCGGTCTTGTGGCCGTCGCCATGTCCGGCGGAGTTGATTCTTCCGCCGTTGCCGCACTACTCCAGCAACAGGGCCACGCCGTCGTTGGTCTCACGATGCAGCTCTGGAATCAGCGCCGCTTGCCGGAATTGCAGGGCGATGGCCCCGCGCAACACCGCTGCTGCTCCCTCGACGATGTTTACGACGCGAAGAGTGTGGCGCAGCACCTGAATTTTCCCCACTACGTGGTGAATTTCGAAGAACAATTCGAGGCGCGCGTGGTGCGTCCCTTCGTGGACCAGTATCTCGCCGGGCGCACGCCTATCGCTTGCACCAATTGCAACACCGACGTGAAATTTGAGCCGCTCCTGCGCATGGCGCGCCAGATCGGCGCCGAGCGCCTCGCCACCGGCCACTACGCCCGGATTCGCCGAAATGAAGAAACCGGCCGCTGGGAATTGTTGCGTGCTCGCGACGATTCCAAGGACCAATCCTATTTTCTCTGGGGACTCTCGCAGGAACAGCTTTCGCGCAGCGAGTTTCCTCTTGGAGAACTCACCAAGGAAGAAGTTCGCGATCTGGCGCGCTGCGCCAATCTCCCCGTGGCCGAAAAACCGGAAAGCATGGAGCTATGCTTCGTGCCCACCGGCAATTACGTGCAGTTCATTCACGCGTATTCCAAGGAGCGCGGAATTTCGCTGCAAAACGGCGACGGCGAAATCGTCAACGAGGCCGGCGACGTGATTGGCCGCCACAACGGGGTTCATGGTTTCACCATTGGCCAACGCAAGGGCCTCGGCTTTGCCGCCGGCAAGCCGCTCTATGTTTTATCCATTGATCCCCAGAAAAACCGGGTGCTCGTTGGCGAGGATGATGTACTAAGAAAAACGAATTGCGAACTCGAGGACGTAAACTGGGTCTCCGTCGAAAAGCCGCCAGCCTCGCTGCGCGTGTTCGCCAAAATCCGCCACAAGCACGAACCCGCGCCTGCAAACATCGAGCCGCTGGATTTGAACCGCGCGCACGTAACCTTCGACGCGCCCCAGCGCGCCATCACACCTGGGCAAGCTGCAGTTTTTTATGACGGGGATCGTGTGCTCGGAGGCGGCTGGATCCGCTAATGCGGATCAAATGAATAACTCTTCTTCCTGCTGCTCGCGGGGATCGTCGCGGCGGGACTTGCCGCGCCGCGAACGGAGCAGATCGAGACCCACTTTAATTCCCTGCACCAGCGCCGACGCCTTCTGTACCGGCCGCCAAAGACCTTGCTTGAACTTGAAGCCGGCGTCTTCCACGGCCTCCAGCGTCCCCGTCAGAATCCGGTCCGCATGCACCAGCTGACCGCGCACCCGATCCGCGGCATCCGTAACCACGCGGTCGATCTTTTGCGCCTGCCCGCGCGCCAGGTAAACAATGTGCGAAGCGTCCGTCACCATGCTGGATATTTTTGGCTGCGTATCGTCCAGAAGAATCTGCACGCGCGTGAGGATGGGCCCGACGCGCGACTGCAAATCACCGACGAGCCGGTTGACGTTCTCCGACGTCCGGCGCATTTGAAAAAACAGCAACGTCAGCATCACCACTTGTATAACAAGCGCGATTGCCGCCACGATACTGAAGAATTCGAGCCAGAATTGCATAGGTGCCCCACCCGCCCCACTCGGAAGCGGAACCCGTGCTGAAACGCCGCCGCGTTCTTACGATTTCGCTTCGCGCAAATAGGCTTCGCGTCCGGCCTCTACCGCCGCCGAAATCGAATCCTTTTTCCGCACCGCAACTTCTTTGCCGCGCTCAATCAGTTCATCCGCGCGCTCGCGAAGTTCGCGGGCTTTCTTCTGGGCGAAATCCTTGCCCTCGTCGGCCTTCTTCGCAAGAAACTCGCGTGTATCTTCGCCGGATTTCGGTGCGAATAAAATCCCCACAAGTGCTCCAACTCCGAGCCCTACCAGAAAATAAGTCACCTTGGAACCAACATTGTCCGCCATGGCAACCTCCAAAGAAACCGTAGCATAGCCATTGTGGAGCCGCAAGACAAGCTAACCGCTGTACGCTACGCAAGCGGTTATCTCGCCGATGCGGCGCCTAGATGCGCCAATATCTTCTCCGCGCTTTTTCGTGCGACCACACGGCTCAATTTCTCCACGCCGGCGCGCTGAATATTGGCTACGCTTCCAAATTCCTTCAACAGCTTCTGCGCCGTTCTCGGCCCGACTCCCGGAATTTCATTGAGCGCAGTTTCTGTCTGACGCTTGCCCCGCCGTTGCCTGTGAAAGGTAACCGCAAAACGGTGCGTCTCGTCGCGAATCTGCTGAATGAGATGGAGGACGGGCGAATGCCGCTCAAGGATGATGGGCTCGTTCTCCTGTCCAAGAACGTAAAGAATCTCTTCCTTCTTCGCGATACTCGCCAGCGGCTGATTGATGATCTGCAACGATTCTAGCGCCTGCGCGGCCGCATGAAGCTGCCCAATGCCACCATCAATTAGAATCAGGTCTGGCAGTTGTTTCTTTTCTTCCTGCAGCCGCCGGTAACGGCGCGTAACAGCTTCGCGCATGCTGGCGAAGTCGTCGTTTTGTCGTGGTGGATTTCCGTTTGTCCCCTCGCCGCCGCGCCCTTCTTCTCCGCGAATGATGAATTTTCGATAGTCCGATTTCTTCATCCGCCCGTTTTCCCAAACCACCATGGACGCCACCGTATCTGTCCCCTGAATGTGCGAGATGTCGAAGCTCTCGATGCGCTTCGGTTCTTCCGCCAGATTGAGAGTATTCTGCAGCGCTTCGCCGATCGCTTTCGAACTTGGCTTCAGCACGCGGAAGCGCTGTTCGAATGAATGCTTCGCATTGCTCTCCACTAAATCGAGAAACGCGCGTTTCGTCCCACGCTGCGGCGTGAAAATTTCCACCTTATGGCCGGCGCGCTCCGTCAGTATCTCTTCCAGAGGCTCGCGGTCCTCGAAATCGATTGAGACGTGGATCGCTTTCGGCAAATACTCCGCCTCAATATAAAGCTGCTTTAGCAGCGACGGCACAAATTCCTGCGGATCAAATTCTTCGAGGTCTTCCCAATAAAATTCGCGACGGTCCACGACGCGTCCCCCGCGCAAATGAAACAGATCCGCGGCCACCAGCGGCGGCTCCGCATAGTACGCCAGCACGTCCGTGTCATCCCCCTGAGTCGCCGCGATACGTTGCCGCTCCTCGATATCTTCCAACGTGCGCAGCAAATCGCGATACGCCGCAGCCTGCTCAAAAAGTTCCTTCTCCGCAGCGCTCGTCATTCGCGCTTCGAGGCTCTTGATCAAATCGTGCCGCCGCCCTTCGAGGAAGAGCCGCACATCACGAGCCGCTTCCGCGTAGCGTTCGTCCGTAGTCAGCCCTGCCACGCACGGACCAAGACACCGCTTGATGTAGTACTGCAAACACGGCCGCGCGTGACTCCGCGTCAGGTCCACCGTGCACGACGGCACCATAAAACGCTTGTGCACGAAATGGAGAATGCGCCGCGCCAGGCTTGACGGAAAGTACGGCCCGAAATAGAGAGAGCCATCTTTCTTAATCCGGCGCGTAAAATACACCCGCGGATACTTTTCCCCCGCGGTGAACTTGATGTAGGGATAGGTCTTGTCATCGCGCAGAACGACGTTGAATTTGGGCCGGTACTGCTTGATGAGATTGTGTTCCAGCGCGAGCGCTTCCCGCTCATTGCCAACAACAATCGTCTCCAGCTCGGCAATTTCCCGCGCCAGCGAACCAGTCTTGGCATCCACCCAACGTGATTCCAGGAAATACGATCGCACACGGCTGCGCAGGTTGCGGGCCTTGCCGACGTACAGCACCGTTCCGCCGGCATCCTTGAACAGATAGACGCCCGGGCTTTCCGGAAGCAACGCGGCTTTTTCTCTGGGTTCCATGTGGATTCTGCGCAGAGGGCTTCAATCGCCAGACAACTTCCATCATACTAGAGTGAATCGGAGAAGAGGGAGCACCTCCGCTTCGCCAATGAGACTTCACTGTGCCATGCAGATCGTGATCGCCGCATTCCTGCTCACCGCGGGATTTCCGCTGCACGCCCAGGATCCTCCGAAGGAGTCTGCGTCAAAACCTGCCGACACGCAGGGCGCTCCGCCACCGAAGCCTCCCACCAAGCCAAACAAGGACAACGCGACACAGAGCGCGCCCGACCAGCCGACTTGGGATCCCTTGCGGGCCGAAAAAGATATGGAAGTCGGCCAGTACTACATGCGGAAGGGCGATCTAGAGGCCGCTATTGACCGCTTCCAGGATGCCACGACTGCGAAACCCGGCTACGCGGTTCCCTTCCGCTACCTGGGCGAAGCGCAAGAAAAGAAAGGCCTCAAGAAGCAGGCCATCAAGTCCTACCAGCGCTATCTCGACTTGTACCCGCACGCTGAAGACGGCGACAAAATCAAAAAGAAACTCGAAAAACTCTGGAAGGAAATCGAAAAAGAGAAAAAGGAATAACCTGCGCCGCACGAAGCTCTGCTGTTCGTATTGTCAGCGCGCCAGCCGGTCCAGGATGCGCCGCGCCCGTTCGAATTCAGCAAATCGTTTTTCTTCTTCCCGGAATTCGCGCGAATGCGAAACCAGGCTGCATCCCGAACGCCGCGTCGGGTGTTTGACGTGCAGCATCTCGTGAAACAAAACATATTCGACTGCGCATTGCGGAACGCCAGGACGATCCATTCGCCGATTCAACAAGATCTGCTGCGGGCCCGGATCGTAGCACCCGAATTGCCGCCGCCAGCTTCGCCCGCTCCAGGCAATGTGCGGCCGCTGCAACTGCCCTCCGAAATACCTTCGATTTAGTTCGTCGAAAAGTTTCGCCAAGTCAAAATGCTCTCCGAGGGGACTAGTCGCAGCTAATCGCACGCGTCCCCGCCGCATAAGATTCATGCGGCTGCGAGTTCTGTCCGAGCGCGCATATTCCAGGTACGGTGCGACAAGCGAAGCCGCAGCCTTGCGCCGGTAAACGCGAGCAAGCAGCAGCGCCGCCGCAGCTTCCAGCACCGCTAGTGGAGCGCGCCGCAGCAGATCGGAAAACCGCACGTACAGAACCTCTTCCTTCCGGCGGATGGTCAGCACCAGGCTCGAATACGGATAAAACTCAACTCGAAACCGCGGCGGCCGCCCGTCACACCCCAGGCGCGTGAACATGCGCTGAAACAGAGCCCCACCGCCGGGAACAAGCGACCCTTTGTGATAGCTCTTCTTCATTGGCCTTTCGGATTCCTCAACAACTATTTCTTGCGCCGGACCGGCGGAGGCGCAACTTTTTTCTTCGCTTTTTCCGCATCGTTCATCGCGTCCTGCGTGCCTTCGATGGCGTCGTCCAGGTTGTCTTTGTAAATTTCCTGTTCCGGGCCGTCCGTCGAAAGCTTCTGCAACATCGCCAGGAAATCCTTCGTGCGTGAAGACATCAGTTCGATTCCTTGCCGGATGTTGTCCTGTTTTTCAATCCCCAGTTGAATGAGGTCCGCAGCGTCGTCAATGCATCCCACGTAGGCGTTCAGCAGCGAATTCAGCATGTCCCCATGGCGATTCGTGGAAGGATGATCCAGCTCGTATTGAAACTTCTTCAGCCGGTCTTCGGCAAACGTGAGAAAGAGTTTGATCCGGTCGTTCGTCGATTCCGCATCACGAATCTTGTCCGCTTCCACAGCTGTAAGATAGTCCTTCTGCTGCGGTAAACGCGCCAGCACTTGACTGGGGGTGCTCAAGAGGCAGCACACGGCTACTACAATAAAAATTACAAATTTCATGGCTGTTTCTCCGGTGCGGCAGGAGACACGGGCGTATTCAATGGTCGCCGCGGAAAAAGCAATTTAAGCAGCTCGTCATCCATGGCGATCAAATCCTCGCGAACGATCTCCAGTGGCGGCTTGTAAGGCTCCGCCGCCACCAGCAGTGATTCTTCGACCTCGCGAATTCCCCTGTGCACGTGAACTTGCAGTTGCCGATAGCCGTTGGAGTTTTTTTCGGCGTCAGGGTGTTGTTTCTTCAAGGCTTCCAGCGCGGCGCGGACATTGTCGCGATATTTTTCGAGTGTCATAGCGACGGTGCTGTGGTCACCGGCCTTCCCCGCGCGGCGCGCCTCCTCGAACTGCGCGTCGCCCAGTGCCCCCATCATCTTCGCCTTGTGAACCCCGTTGGTTTCCCGGTCGAAACGCGCCTGCAAATCGGCCAGCAGATCCGTGGCAGCACAAGGAGCAACAAAGAGAAGGGCGGCCAGGCCGCACAACGCTCCCAGGGACTTCCTGCGGACCCTCATGCCGTTACCTTTTCTGTTCCAGCATGCGCCGCAAAACTTTGCTGCGCTGCTGCGCCTGCCAGACCTGATCCGGATTTTTACCCTCATCGAGCTCGAGAAATTTCTCGTACGCTTCGAGCGCGGGCTTCGGCTGGTTCAGTTTATCGTAACAAAGTGCGCGGATAAACCACGGGCCGGCGCCCGGTGTTTCGGATTTGGCGATGACATCGAGAGTCGCGATGGCTGACGCGTAATTTCCACCAAGGTAATACGTCGAGCTCAGATCCTTCCAATAGAGCAGATTGTTGGGCTCCATTCGCAGCGCAATCTTCAGCTCCTTTTCAGCGGACGCAAAATCGCGCTTCTGCAGATAGAGTCTGCCAAGCCCGCCGTGAAGCTGGGCATCCTTTGGCGAAAGCGCGATTGCCCGGCCCAGCGTTGATGCTGCATCATCGTATTTTTTTTGCGCGATCTGAATGTCCGCACGCAGCTTCAAGGAATCCACCGAGGGCGGGATTCCGGCGTCCGCGCGGTCCAGTTCCGCAAGCGCGGCATCGTACTCCTGCCCCTCCATCAATAAGTGCGCGAGCCGGCCACGAGCAACCGCGTCCGAAGGCTGCGCCGCGAGATACTTTCGAAAAGCGTCCGCGGCCTCCGGTTTTTTCTGCGCGTCCAAACTTTGCGCCAGACCCAGCACGGCCCTCGGATCCGCAGGCTGTAATTCGAGCGCGCCTCGGAATTTTGCCTCCGCATCCGCCGGACGCTTCAACTGAAGATAAAGGCTGCCAAGATGCGCAACCGTTTCGAAGTCGCGCGGGTCCAATCGCACCGCGCCCTCAAACGAATCGAAAGCCTTCGCAAGATCGCCAGAGCGTTCTTCGGCAACGCCCAGCAGAAACCGCGGCCGAGACTCCGCCGGACGCAATTCAACCGCTTTAGTCAAGGGCGCAATCGCCGCGCGCGGCTCCTTATCCAATAGCAAAATCCCCAGGTCCAGATAGGCTTCCGACAGTTTGGGGTCAATTGCGATGGTGCGCTCGTATTCCGCGCGCGCCTCGTCCACGCGCTTCAGTGCCGTGAAAACATAGGCAAGCTGAAAATGAGCGTACGCCGTATTCGGCTCCTCGGCGATAACCTTTTGCAGCGGGATGATTGCGGCTTCGAACTCGTTCTTGTCGATGTCTCGCTTCGCTTCGTCCAGCAGCTCGTTGAGAGGATTGGCCAATTTTACGGATTTAGATTGGCCAGCGGGCGAGGAAGAAGACTGCGCGCGAGCAGTAAATTGGGCCCCAAGAAAGTAGACAATCCACAGTGCGTAGCGAAGAGGTTTAAACAGAGACCATCGAAGATTCGAACGCGTCATCATTTTGCCGGAGGAGTTTTGGCTCCCTCGGGGATTGTAGCCGAAGGGCCTTCCGGTTTGGATGCGCCATTCGCATTGCGCTTTGCCTGCCCGTTGCCGTTCAAGACACGCGTGAGATAGCGGCCCGTGTGCGATTGCGTGTTACGCGCCACCTGCTCGGGCGTGCCCGACGCAATGATCTTGCCGCCTTGATCGCCGCCCTCGGGCCCGAGGTCAATCAGCCAGTCAGCGGATTTGATGACGTCCAGGTTGTGCTCGATGACCAGCAGCGACGCGCCGCCTTCTATCAGCTTGCGGAACGCCGCGAGCAACTTGGCGATGTCATCGAAGTGCAGCCCCGTCGTCGGCTCATCCAGAATGTAAAGAATGCCCTCGTTGTCCGTGCGGCTCAGATGCGCCGCCAGCTTCAGCCGCTGCGCTTCGCCGCCGGAGAGCGTCGTGGCGGATTGTCCCAGCCGCAAGTAGCCGAGCCCAATCTCGTTCAGGATTCGGAGCTTGGACACCACCTTGGTCACATTCACAAAAAACGCCAGCGCTTCACGCACCGTCAGTTGCAATACTTCGTGAATATTTTTTCCGTGATAGCGCACTTCCAGAACACCGCTCTTGAAGCGCGTGCCGCGGCACTCTTCGCAAATCAGCTCAACGTCCGCCAAAAACTGCATTTCCACCGTGACCGTGCCGTCCCCCTGGCATGTTTCGCACCGCCCGCCCGGCACGTTGAACGAAAAATGTCCGGCGGCGTACCCCCGGCGCTTGGCGTCCGGCGTTTCCGCAAACACTTCGCGAATCGCGTCGAAGGCTTTCAAATAAGTAGCAGGATTCGAACGCGGCGTGCGCCCGATCGGCGATTGATCCACAATGATCACTTCGCGGACGTTTTCATCCCCTTCGAGGCGATCGCAAAACTCCTTGATGCTGCCACCCACTCGCTTGGCCAGCAGCGCCTTGTAAAGTACATCATGCACCAGCGTGGATTTTCCCGAACCGCTCACGCCCGTAACCACCGTAAGCATTCCGAGAGGAATCATCACATCCAGATTCTGCAGATTGTGCAGGCCCGCGCCATAGATGCGCAGAAATTTACCCGCGGGCTTGTGCCTCACGTTCGGCACCGGAATTCGTAGCTCGCCGCATAAATAGCGCCCTGTAAGCGATTTATGCTCCTCGAGCATTGCGGGATACGGACCACTGAAGAGCAGCTTCCCGCCAAGCTCTCCGGCGCCCGGACCGAGATCGATCACGCAATCCGCCGCCTGAATCGTATCGGGATCGTGTTCCACCACCAGCACGGTATTCCCCAGGTCGCGGAGCGACTTGAGAATGTCAATCAGCCTCTGCGTATCGCGCGGATGCAAGCCGATCGAAGGCTCGTCCAGAACATACAGCGCGCCGACCAGATGAGACCCCAGCGACGTGGCCAGCTGAATGCGTTGCGATTCCCCGCCCGAGAGCGTGGACGTCAGCCGGTCGAGCGTCAGATAGTCCAGCCCGACTTCATCCAGAAATTGCAAACGCGTGCGGATTTCCTCGAGAATCTTGTCTGCGATTCTTAATTGCGCATCCGAGAGTTGCAGCGTCGAGAAGAATGCTCGCGCCTCCTTCACGGTGAACTTGCAAATCTCGGTGATGGATTTGCCGGCCACGCGAACCGCGCGCGCCTCCGCCCGCAAGCGCGTCCCGCTGCAATCGGGGCACGTCGCGTATCCGCGAAAGCGGCTCAAGAAAACGCGTACGTGCAGCTTGTATTTTTTCCGCTCCAACCAGGTAAAGAAACCCTTCACGCCTTCGTAGTCGTTTTCCGGATCGCCTTCCAAGATCAACCGGCGCTGTTCGGCCGTGAGTTGCCGCCATGGCACGTTCGTGGGAATGCCCCGGCCGCGCGCCCATTTTTTTGCGTCTTGGAAAAGCGTGCGGTAGCGCGGCTTAGTCCAAGGTTCGATCGCGCCTTCATCCAAAGATTTGCTCGGGTCCGGCACAACCAGATTCAAGTCGAAATCAATCGTGTTCCCAAAACCCTGGCAGCGCGGACACGCTCCATACGGGTTGTTAAACGAAAAAAGCCGCGGCTCCGGCTCTTGATAAAGCGTGCCGTCGTTCTTGCATTCGAACCGCTCATTGAACGTGAGCCGCTCCGTGGAAGCTCCCGCGCCGTCCCCGGGGAATTCCAGAATCGCTTCGCCGTGTCCTTCGCGGTAGCAAATCTCGATCGAATCCACCAGCCGCGCGCGCGACTCCGGGTTCACCGCCAGCCGGTCCACCAGCGCGTAAACCGGTTTCGAAAAATCCACGTCCAGCAGTGTCTCCGGCGAGGAGAACTCGTGGATGCGCCCATCCTGATACAAACGATTGAACCCGCGCTTCTGTAAATCAGCGAGTCCCTGCCGCAGCGCTTCCCCGCTAGGGCCCGCCGGCGTTTTCTTCGCACCACGTTTCGAACCAGCAGGCGTCACGGGCGAAGCAATTCGAAACTCGTACAAAATGTAAAAGCGCCGCCCCGCCTCCAGCGACAGAATCCGCGTGGCAATTTCGTCTGGATTGTCCCGGCGAACTTCCGCTCCGCACTTGATGCAATACGTCTGCCCGCACCGCGCGAAAAACAATCGCAGGTAGTCGTAAATCTCCGTCGCCGTCGCTACCGTCGAGCGAGGATTCCGCGTGGAGTTTTTCTGCCGGATCGCGACTGCCGGCGCAATCCCGGAAATCTCATCCACATCCGGCTTTTCCATGCGCTCCAGGAATTGGCGCGCATACGCCGAGAGCGATTCCACGTAGCGCCGCTGCCCTTCCGCGTAAATCGTATCGAACGCGAGCGACGATTTCCCCGACCCGCTCACGCCCGTAACGACGGTAATGGCGTTATGCGGAATATCCACGCTGATGTTCTTGAGATTGTGGACACGCGCGCCACGCACGCGGATAGACTCCTGCTGCGTGGTGACATCCGCGGTTGTGGAGGTAATCTCTTTGGTCGCCAAGGGGAAGCCTAGACAGCGCGTTTCGCACCCACTGCCTAAACTTTAAATTATACGTCCGCCGTCAAGGCGGGGCAAACGGCGTTCCTGCGCGGGACTCACGGCTCTTCCGTAAGCGCAATCTCCCCAATCCCGCCTTCCACCTTCAAATGAATCGTCGCCGGAGTCTTTCGATACGCCTCATTCGTGTAGGAATCCCCGTCCTTCGTCAGCCCGCGCACGCGGATCGATCCAATTCCGCCCGAGGCCGTGGCGATTACCCCGACGTTTTTCGGCAGTCGGATATTTGCCTGCCCAACTCCTCCCTCGATCACCGCCGTCAAATCGACCTTCCGATCGCCAGTGAAGTCAATGTCCATTTGCCCCGCTCCCAAATTCAAATCCAGCTGCGTGAGCGGTATGTCGCGAAAATGCAGATTCCCCTGTCCTGCACCCATATCAACTCTTAATTCCAGCGGCGTATCCTTGCTGAAGTGCAGGTTCCAGTCATTCTGCGAATGGCCGATATGCACGGACCCGGAGTTTTGCGAAATGTTGAGCTCCCCGATGCCGCCGGACACGTTGTAGTCCACCTTTGGCGTGCCATTCGAATCGTCGTAGGTAAAGTCGGCGTCCAACAAATGATTCGCTCCGCCATTGATGGTCAATTGCCCCGCGCCCATCTCCAGCTTGGCACGTGCTGACTTTGCGCCCTGCAAATCAACTGTTTGTGAAATGTGTTTTGATCCCGCGTAGAACCCGTGCCGGCGAGTAAAACTCCGGCCGTGCCACACCAGGAAAACCAGCAGGAGCACAAACGCCAAAGTTCCGATGGTCGTGCCGGCGGAAAAACCGGGAGGCGCGTCCGGATTGCGGCTGCGCTGCATGTTGTCCCAGATTTTTCCCAGTCCGATGAAGATGAGGATCAGCGGCCAATACGTCCACAGGACTGGCCCGGGGTCGAAATCCGGACGCCACATCCGCAGCAAAAAGAGAACACCAATCGCAATCAGCACAATCGGGAAGACCACCGACCTCGACCGCTGGCTACCGTCCTGGGGCATGGCACACCTCCGTTACTTAGTACTACGCATGAAAAGGAAAAAGAGTTCAGTGCAGTATCCACGGTCCGTGTGTGTCAGCGCAAGGGCACGAGGAGAGGCGCGTCGAGTAAGAGGGTGGCGAATGCAGGCGGCTGTGCTAGAGTTCGCCTGAATGAGGTTTGCGAGGCTGGGTCATGACGGAATTCGAAAGAGTTTTCTGGATCGTGCTGGACAGCGTAGGAATCGGCGAGCTGCCAGACGCAGCCGACTACGGCGACGTAGGCAGAAACACGCTCGGGCACATTGCGGAATCACGCGTGCTGGAAATTCCGAATCTCGTGCGCCTCGGGCTGGCCAATATCGCACCGCTAAAGCACCAGACGCCCGCTGCCGCCCCGATCGGTGCATACGGAAAAGGCGCCACCCGCTCTCCCGGAAAAGACACCACCACCGGACATTGGGAAATGGCAGGTGTGTGGCTGGACCAAGCCTTCCCGGTTTACAAAAATGGGTTCCCGAAAGAATTGATCGAGGAATTTGAAAAACAGATCGGCCGCAAAACGATTGGCAACAAACCGGCTTCCGGCACCGAGATCATCAAAGAGCTGGGCGAAGAGCACGTTCGAACCGGCAAGCCCATTGTCTACACCTCTGGCGACAGCGTCTTTCAAATTGCCACCCACGAAGACGTCATTTCCATCGCCGAGCTCTACCGCATGTGCGAGATCGCGCGAAAATTACTGGACGGACCGCACCGCGTTGGCCGCGTGATCGCCCGCCCGTTTGCGGGAACGCCAGGAAATTTCGCACGCACGACGCGGCGTCACGACTACGCCGTCGACCCGCCGAAGCCGATGTTGATGGACGTTCTCGCCGAACGTAAAGTGCGCGTCTTTGGCATCGGCAAAATTCACGACATCTATAACGGCCGCGGCGTGGAGGAATACGTCACCACAAAAGGCAACGCCGACGGCATGGAAAAAATGGCCGCCGCGGCCAGTGAACGCAAGAACGGCCTGATCTTCTGTAATCTCGTGGATTTCGATATGTTGTATGGCCACCGCAAAGACGTCGAAGGCTTCGCCAAATCGCTCGAAGAGTTCGATCGCCTGCTCGCGGATTTTCTGCCGCTGCTGAATCTGTCCGACTTGCTGATGATCACCGCCGACCACGGCTGCGATCCCGACCCGCGCTGGCCCACGACGGACCATTCGCGCGAATACGTCCCAATCCTGGCCTACTCGCCGGGAGGCGGCGCTGCCGTAAATTTAGGCGTGCGCGACACTCTGTCAGATATGGGCCAGACCATCGCCGACAATTTCGGCACGGCGATCCCGCATGGCAAGAGCTTCTTGAATGAAATGAAGAAGCAGCGAAGCACTGAAGTAGCAAGATAACGAAAACTATGAATTGTGGATTTTGACCGGAGGTTGCTGCCCGTCCCCGTCGGAGCTGTAAAACCCATCAGGCAATCCGTCCCGTCAGAACCATTCGCTCCGATACGCCACCCACCAGCTAAACATCCCGATCGGAATCGTCGCCAGCAGCGACCACAAGATGGGCATCGTGAAATCCGCGATCAGCCCCAGCACAATAAAGGTGGCCCAGAAGACCTTGCGCTCCATTGCTTGATTCTACCGCGCATAATCGCTCCTTAGCCGTCGCTCGAATAGCAGTGTTCGAGAAGTAGCATGTACTGGGATTTATGATTCACATTCCGGCCCGATTCTGCAATCCGCACCGCACTGGATTGACCGAAAGCGATATGGCTGATAAACTGAAATTTAATGAACCGCTCACGCCATTGGCGCGGGCGGTTTTTTATTTGCGCGACATTTTTTGCGAAAGGAGTAGTTGGTATGACGTCTAAAGGTTCGCCTGGCCAGACCGCGATGCTGAACGGAGCACCGATCTACTTTGAGGTGCATGGCACCGGCTATCCATTGTTGTTGTTGCATGGTTTCTCGGGTTGCAGCCAAGACTGGTCCGCCTCCATTGGCGCGGAAACCCTCGCCACTGGAGATGGATTTCAGCAGATCGTTCCAGACATGCGGGGACATGGGCGTTCCTTCGCTCCACGAAAAGACGGCGTTGCTGGCACGAAAATCGTTCCGTCGGGAACCGACGTGCCACCAGAGTTCTCTGCCTGGCGCCATGACGAATCGGCAGCGGACATGTTTGCACTGCTCGACCATCTGGGAATTGAAACGTTCAAAGGCATTGGGGTTAGCGGAGGTGGAAATGTTCTGTTGCACATGGCGACGAAGCGGCCGCATTGCGTGGAAGCAATGGTGCTCGTAAGCGCGACGAGCTACTTCCCTGCTCAGGCGCGAACAATCATGCGGCAATACCCGGACAATTTGCCCGACGCGGACAGAGAAAATCTGCGTCAGCGTCATCCCGGCGGAGACGCGCAGATCGACGCGCTTTTGGCTAGCACCAAGGCGTTTGCCGACAGTTATGACGACATGAACTTTACATCACCATATCTTGGGAGAATTACAGCGCGCACCCTGATCGTACAGGGCGATCGCGACCCACTTTACCCACTGCAGATTTCGGTCGATATGGCGAGCGCAATTCCGCGATCCAGCTTGTGGATCATTCCGAATGCAGGCCATGGACCGGTCCTCGGGCAGCGGTGGCCGGAGTTCTTGAAAACGGCTGCCGCGTTTCTCGGCGGATCATAGGCCGGGGTGCCCGATTGATCGCCAAGCAGCAATCGAACTCGTGTAGACTGCTGAACATTGTGGCGAAGAGCCAAACGCTCGGACGAATTTTCGTTGCCGTCTCCCTGATCGTTTTCGGGGTTCAACACTTTATGTACAGCGGTTTCGTGGCAGGGCTCGTGCCCGATTGGATGCCCAAGCAACTCTTCTGGGCGTACTTTGTGGGGGTCGCGTTTTTTGCAGCTGCCGCTGGCATCCTCACCGAGATGTTGGCGCGCCCGGCAGCCACTCTTCTTGGCGTGATGTTTTTTCTTTTCGTCCTACTCCTCCACATCCCTAGAATTTCCCTGCATTCGCGTGACGGCAACGAATGGACCAGCGGATTTGTGGCCCTGGCCATGTGCGGAGGCGCATGGGTTCTCGCCAGCGCCTCTCCTCTGCTGGAGCGCGAAACCGCGGATCCTTTCCTCAAGCTCGGCCGATATTTCTTTGCCTTGGCTTTTGTGGCGTTCGGAATCCAGCATTTTGTTTACGCGGGTTACGCGGCGGGCCTGGGTCCACCCTGGCTTTTGGGGAACCCACTTGGAGCTTGTCTGGCCGGCGTGATCCTGGTGGCCACCGGCGCGGCGATCGTTCTGCGGATGAAGATACCCATGGCTGCCACACTTCTGGCGGCGATCCTTTTTCTGTTCTTCCTTTTGTCCTATGTTCCTCGCATCATCAGCCAACTCCACAACCCAGGCCCTTGGACCAGTGGATTCGAAATACTGGCGCTGTGCGGCGCCGCTTTGGTTCTGGCCAGCAGTTCTCCGAATGAAACAAAACGGTAAGTGGCGAAATATGTCGCAGTGAAAAAGCTGGTAACTCAACTCTTTCCACCAAATCAACGTCAACGCAATGCGCCTTTGCAATTTCGAAGGCGCCGCCTTCCTCCCTGCGCCTTGCCTTATTGGGAATCGTCTAACTTCGCTGCGTCGTCAGTTGCCGGCGGCGGCAGTTTTCTCTAAGGGGGCGTAGTAGCCGTTGCGGGTGCGGGGGACGAGCTTGCCGCGGCCGCGTGGAGGAATGACTTCGACATTGACGGCTCGAAACGTCCCGTCGCGGCGGGTGTTCGTTGGGTAGTAGGCGAGAATGTACTGATTGCGAATGTCG